>Ga0307507_10000729_pt1 | contig 72293 bp, 28 predicted proteins | sample 7_EM_MG_FD_207223 | JGI IMG/M metagenome (GOLD analysis project Ga0307507, IMG submission 207223) | Populus trichocarpa ectomycorrhiza microbial communities from riparian zone in the Pacific Northwest, United States - 7_EM | ecosystem: Host-associated > Plants > Roots > Unclassified | place... | reverse complement strand
AGTGCCCTACAAACTCCTAAGCACTTACTACTAGATTGTAGCCTATACAGAAAAGAGAGAAAAGAAATGCAAAGGCAATTAGGCTCTACTCTATCTTTAGAGAAGCTATTTTGCACAAAGAAGGGGAAAGAGGCGCTCTTTCCTTTTCTAAATAGAACAGGAATAGCTACTAGAAAGTGGCTAATAACAGTAGGGTCTCTAGAAGGTCCTAGTAAATAGATAGTAGAGAGCAAAAGAACAGAAGTGAATTACAAATAGGACAGGGATAGGCGTTAGGATTTCGTGTAGTTTTTACTATTTTACTATTTTCTATCGGTTTCTACTGTTTTCTTACTACCTAATAGTTGCTGCAATTTAGTTTCTACTAGAGAGCTATAAATCTCTATTAGAGATTTATAAACTACTAAGACATAGTTACTAGTACATGTTAAGCTACCTAGAAAGGATTTATGTATATAGGACTATAGCGCCATAGCCTAGAGGCTGCATGCGCAGTATTGTACGTAGTATAATACAATGGACATAAAAAATAAAATAAAATAAAAAATCGCTTGGTAGGGCTAGAAGGAGTTGCTCTTTAATATTATTATTAGTAAGTGGTTAAGGTGTAGAGGCTAGATTAATCTTAGATTAATTTAGCATATAGATAAGCTTAACAATTTGCATCTTTGTAGGGTTAAATATAGTGCTGTAGAACTCCTTGTAAAGTTTAGAGATATAGACCTCGTCTTTAGCCTTGTTAAACTTCTTTATTCCTTCCCATATTCCTTAAATATTATACGTCTTTATTATCGCACGCATCTCTTCCTAACAGTTGTCTCCTATTAAATTATAGATAATCTTATTTGCTTCCCCTCGTCTTCTTTTCCTATTAGCTGAATTAATTTAAGCTGGGTCTTCTGTACTAGTGACGAAATCCTATCCTTCTGCCATGATTAGGGCTGCCTTATAGGTGCGCTCCCAGTCTGCAAAGTTGTCTCTATTAAAAATAACGATTTTACTGGCCTTATAATTGTATGTAGGTGTCGTTAAGGTTAAGGTAGAGGAGGTTATTTTTGGGGGTTAATTTTCGAGTTAGGAGGTGTTGCTATCTGGGAGAGATTTGCTATCTGGGCTTATAACCTATTGGAATTACAAGGTTATAAGGTCACAGCGGAGCTCTCTTGAGGGTCTAATTGATGATAGAGATGACGCAGACGATGAATATTGATTGATTCGTGATGCAGTAGATGCGGTTGATGTCTATGTAGATTGTATGGGGCTTACAGCTCGGCGTGGTCCGCAAAAAACTCGGCGTGGTCTAAAAGTTCAACGTGGTCCGAACTCGCAAACCAGCTTCGGACTTATCTCATGAATCAGACGCTCCGCAAAAGATTTATTCCGGTGATATGGCGCATAGACTAACTCCTAGACCAATCAGAATAGCGCACTAATATCAGCCCCCTGCGCACCCCCCTGCCACCAGCAAAATCTTCTGCGGAGCGTCTAAGAGCTTATCCCTTTGTGTGGCAAGTTTTCTTGGACTTTTCGTATATGCACGCCTCATAAGCCAATCTAGAGGCTCTATACTGTATAGAGCTTGGTGTTGAAGCCTCTGGTCAATGCGATTGCTCGGCGGCAAGGGTGCTGGCGCCTCACTAACGCTTGGATATTGCGGTAAACAGCAGCGACGTGGCCAGGAAGCCTATAATCTGGTATAGTTTAATTAAAAAGCTTCAGTTTTGTCGCCGTCTATTTAATTATTAAATTGTTAATAAAATATTGTCCTTATGCCACCTAAAAAACGTTGTGTGTCTTCGGCTCTAAAGCCTCCAAGGCCTCCAAAGCCTCTAAAAGCACCTTAAGCCTAGGAGTCCTATTCACAATCCTTTTAAGCGACGCAGTATACACACGATAGCTTGTTAGTAGTAGTTATACAGCCTCTAGAGGCTTTAGTGGCTTCAGAAGCTACGTAGCAGGCAGTTGTACTAACTAAGAATATTAAGGAGGCTAGGCCAAGCAGCCAGATGGAGGATATTAAGGATAAATTAGGAGCTGTTTTTAAGGCCCGCGGCAAGGCTGCTGAGGATAAGGCAGATAAGGTAGATAAGACTGAACTACTAGAGCTATCAGCTAAAGTAATTATAAGAATAGGCCTTCCTCCTGTTTCTACTTTATGGGAGCCTATGGCCGCTATTTCTAAACTAGATCTTGAAGTTGTTAACCTTCCAGATAAGTTAATATTCGCTACTCGGTGTGCTAGTGAGCCTATTAGCGGCTTTAACGTGGGCGTTAAATCTAATAATCTTTCTAATTAAAATAAGGGTAGTAAGCGCTCTGCTTATTATACACTGGTAGATTAGATTGGTATAGCGTCTAGTAGGTGTAGATCTAGATAGGACCTACCAATTTAAGTATTTCTACTATTCTTTAGTATTAGTATATTTAAGAAGCTCGCGGTTAATATAAACCTATATACAGCGTCTTAAAAAGCTAGCGAATATCACCAATCAGGACAACATGCCGGTAAACAATTATGGATGTGGAAGGAGACCTCTACTAGCGAATTAATGATTTGGGTAGGACTTATTATCTATATAGGCGTCTTTAAAGTTACCTAAGTGTGGGAGCTTTAGGCTATAGATCCTAAATATCCTAAACACTTAATTAGCTTATTTATAGGCCAAAAAAGATGAGAGTAACTTAAGCGCTTCTTCTATGTCTTACTACCTCCACTAGAGGGTGTTAAACGTTAGGTTTTTAAGAAGGTTAAGCCGTTAATAACTCCCTTAGGCGAGGTGTTTAGGAAGTACGTTATACCTAAATCTATAGTTAGCTTTAATAAGATAATGGTAAGGTTTACTAGATAATCTACGGCTATAATTAAATTGCCTAGTAAGCTAGTACCTAAGGGCTTTAAGATATTAAGCCTTTGTTAATATGGGTATTACTATAGCTTTATGTTTATCTTACCTGGCTACTTCTTTGGACTTCCTTCTTGAATAGACCATTAAGATATTGTTCTCTTAAAGACCTCTAAATACGTCCTCTACCTTACTTAACAGCTTCCTTTTTAGACTCGCCGATTTTGCCTATTTTTGGATAACTACTTTACGAATATTCTATTGCTCCAGGTGCTTTAACGACTCGGAATTGCTATAGCTGGCACGGCTTAATTAAACTTAAAGGACTATCTAGAGGTGTATAAAAGAGCTAATAAAAGGAAGGAAAGGCTACCATTTAATTTTATTATAGGAGTAGTTGTCGGCGTAGTTAATTCGGTGCTTTCAATTGTATAGCAGGATAAGAATTTGGTACGGTTTTTAACAATAGCTCACTTATACGGCAATAAGGACGTTAATAAAGTCAATCGGTGTTAGCTATAGGCATATAATTCCTTTCTTAAGAAGCTAGTAGCTGATATTTAGGGCAACAATCTAATTAAGAAGTTAACGCTTCCTAGGCTCTCTATTAACTACAATAACTAGATGGGCGGCGTTGATATTTATAATTAACTTTAAAGCTACTATACCACCCAGATTACTACTATGCGCATCTAGCTGCCCTTATTCTTCTAGGCGCTTAATGCGGCTATAATTAACGCCTATATTATTAGTAAAAAGATCTTCTAAATGTTAAGGAAGCCCCTCCAAACCCACCGCCATTTCTATATATGATTGGCATGGAACCTCGTTATTATGGGCAGTCAGCGGATGGGCCTAAGTAAGCACAATACTAAGTATCTTCTTTATTAAAGCTTACTAAAATATGGGTAATATTAACCTGGTATTGGGCCTAGTTATAAAAATATTGGAATGAATTAAAGAACTACCTATGTTACTACTAAAACCCTACTACCTATAATTTAACTGTGTAAGACGCGAACTTACCGCTCTACTAAAAGCTTTATAAGGAAACAAGGCTATAAGGGCCCACTAAGGTGCTAGATATATAGATAGAAGGAGGTAAAGAAGCTCACAATAAAGATTAGGCAAATAGTATATAAATGCGAGACCTGTAGGCTTCCTCTGTGCCTTTAGTGCTTTGACAACTTTTATTTAGTAGGCAACGACTAGGTGACTATTTTAAGTCCTCTACTTCCTTATCCATCTAATATTAAGACTCTAAAGCTAATTAAGCCTTTGCTATAGTGTCCTTTTTAACCTTCTTTAAGCCCTCCTCTACTGCCTTTAATTGATCCTCTATATTAAATAATCGCTAATTAAACCGTTTAACTACTTATAGCACTTAATATACCTTATTTAACGTATATAGCACGTCTTCCCTTATAACCTTAAGCTGGTCCTTTACTAGCTTATCCTCATTGACGTTAAGAACGCGTATAAAGTGGATAGGTGGCAGTTCGGGGGAGGACTCTAATGGAGAATTTTCCTATATAATCAGTAGCTGGTTAATAGAGGAAGGGCAAAAACCTACAGTTATGACGTCATATATCACGGCTTTTTGCCCAACTTCCTCAATAAAAAATATATAGGTGTTTTTTATGGTGGCCTTCTGTAGCATTTCGTCGGCATCGCAATATTGACGCGTTTTGGTGAGGCTTGCTAATAAAATCACGCTAGCTAGGGTGCCTGCAGGATACTAACCCAAGCAAGAGCGCCCAAAGCGCCCAATACGAAAAGTCTCTTTTGCCACACAAAGGGATGGGCCTCGCTTTGGTGAGAAATGAATGTTTTAGATTGTATATTTTAACTTTAACTGGCTCTACTAAGCCCCCACTAACAGTTATTAATACTTTATTCAATGTAATAGGCTCTTTAGGTAATTATATTTTTATAAATATATACTATAGCCCTATACCTAGAGTATTAAGAGGCGAGATACATCGTCGCAAAAGTTAAGTTAGATTTAGAATTGAACGTTTATAGATTTTGGGCCGACTACCTATATCTAACTTCTTATATAATAAAGCTACGATATCGCCATAATATAGAGGCGATAGAGAAGACAAAGGGCTTTTAGCTGGTACTATTTTGGAGATAATTAGACGTAGAGAAGTATGTAATTTTTAGTAGTAAGGCAAGATTGCGATAAAATAGACTAAAACGACCGACTACCTATGTCTAACCTCTCGTAAAATAGAGCTATAATATTGCTGTAACGTAGAGGTAATAGAGAAGAAAAAGGGCTTTTAGCTTGTAATATTTTAGAGACAATTAGACGTAGAGAAGTATATAAGGTATAGAGCTTTGAGCAGAGCTTCGAGCAGAGCTTCGAGCAGAGCCTCGTGCAGAGCTTCGAGAAAAGCCTCGTGCAGAGCTTCAAGAAAAGCCTCGTGCAGAGCTTCAAGAAAAGCCTCGTGCAGAACTTCGAGCAGAGCTTCGAGCAGAGCTTCGAGCAGAGCTTCGAGCAGAGCTTTGACGATGGTTCTGGAAGAGTCCTCCACATGCGTTTTCCTGCTTACATAAGCAGATTCCCTTTGCTTCCATTTTGGTCGGTATCCTTAGCAATCACTTTGCCACCGTAGACATAGGCCTATATAAGGGCCTATGTTCGTCGTAGATAGAACTAGATAATTACATTCATTCGTTCCAATATCATCCAGTTCATCAAGCTTCGAGCAGAGCTTCGAGCAGAGCTTCGAGCAGAGCCTCGTGCAGAGCTTCGAGAAAAGTCTCGTGCAGAGCTTCGAGAAAAGCTTCGTGCAGAGCTTCGAGAAAAGCCTCGTGCAGAGCTTTAAGAAAAGCCTCATGCAGAGCTTCGAGCAGAGCCTCGTGTAGAGCTTCGAGCAGAGCCTCATACAGAGCTTCGAGCAGAGCAGTGAGGTAAGATTGCGACCGACGAGTTTTGCGACTGACGATTTTTGCGACCGATGAAAATACAACCAACGAAAATACGACTAACTAATATAGCCATGACGTCTTTATTTATTGCAATAGATAGAGAAATTAAAGAGCTCCTACCTTATAGTATTTTTATAATAACTAGACGTTATAAAAGGGTTAAGATATAGCGTTGTAACAGAAGAGTCGTCGCCTAACAAAAAACATTAAGTTCTTATACAAAGAGGGCCCATAAGCTCTCAGACCCTTAGGGAGAAATTCCTCTCAGTGAGATCTAATTGGTCCAGGAGTCCACAGGACTAGGGTAAGGTCCACAAGTATAGCGCTAGCCCTTAGCTACGTCGTGGCGCTATTTCTCCCCGGGGTTTGATTTATGAGATAACTTTGGACGGGCTTACAGCTCGGCGTGGTTACGGAAAAACTCGGCGTGGTTACAAAGTTTAACGTGGTCAGAACTTGTCTGACTACGCTTAACTTCTAACCACGCTGAGCTTTATGTATATGCAGCGCATATACCAACAATTTTTCTCTTAGAATTTAAAGTATTTCGTAAATATATAATATTATATAACGCGTAGGCTGTATATGCCCCGCATATACATTCCACAAGTCGCAGCAGGAAATAAGCGAGCTGAGTTATTATAACATGGCCTATGCATACGCGTCGCATATCTATAACAGTAGTCGTACCAGAACTTCCTTACAACACTATAGCTTATACCATAAGTATATACTGCGTAACCTATGCATAAGCGCTGTATATGCTAATATTGGGCTAGGGCAATATTAACACATTTATTTTACTCTTATATATGCCGTGCCTACGCTTACCATAAGCAACCTTATAATTGCAGACTTTGACAATATATAGGTGGCCAGTGCCACTAACCCTAGCGCCCTTAGGTACCACTATAGTGAGCATATGCTTTATATATGCCTAGAAGAAGCATATACTAATAGAAGTATATAGGCCTGATCTCTAACCCTAACCCCAACTAGGTAACACTAGGTTAGTTATAGAGAACGCGTATACAAGGCATATGCTTACAGTAGACAAAGCACGCGCTGCAGCATCAGTAGTAGGTGGAAGGCGTATGTAAATCTAAAGCCGTATACCTATAGTATATGCTAACCTTATACAGCCCCAGCTGTGACGGTCCAGGATAACGCGAGTAGGTGTCAGGAAGGCTCTACGTAAAGAGTATGTATATACTAAGCGCAAACTAGATCTACCTAACCCAGCCTCCGCCCTATCTGCTGTTAACTCTATAGTATAGGTTGCATATCTATACCTTATATATAGCATATGCTGATAATAAACATAGCTGCGACATTGCAGTAAATGGCACGCAGATGTGCGGCTGGGTCTTTACGGCCCAGCCAAGCGTATGTTTTGCATATATACAGCATCTACACTCTACTAATATAGTTGCAGTACCGCCGCTATGCCCGCAATGAGCATAGCGGTGCCTGTATGTATTACTATATAGTTTACCGGAGGCATATGTTTACTATATGCAGTGACCAACCCCCTACTACCAACACGTTGGCTGCGGAGTTAATTATAGGGGAGAAGTATATGCCCAGTATATGCCCAGTATATGCAACGCTAATACAATATAGCGCTCTAAAGCGTTTTGTTCTCTCTAGTGGCTAGCGGGATGCCAGATACCTATATAAGCCCAGGTAGGTTATGCATATGCAATATATATATAGTACTAATACTGCAAATAGCCGTGGCCCTTTGGGGTTAAGAATTTCCGAGTATATAAACGCCTGCACTCTAATTGCGTATGCTTACTCTATACCCAGTATATATCTAGCCTAAGCTAACTAGATACAGTGCCTAGGACTAGGGGTTTGCCACCTAATTTGGCAGGCAATTCTATTGTGAGGTAAGAGCACTAGTTTCGCTTCTATATATGCGCGCCATACCCCAATATATCTATCTATCTATCTATCTATCTATCTATATACTTATTCCCCCTAAGTTTAATTTTAAACCCAAGGGTACTTATAGGCCTAAGGGTAGCGTGTGGGAGGAACATGCACTGCTACCACTAGGACTACTGCCCGATTTGGAAACGAACACTTATCTCTATATCTAGGAGACTAGTAAAGTCCGACTTTATATAGGCCCTATATATGCATTACCAAAACCACTACTTGGTTATATTGCTAGCTTATATGCGTATATACTTTATATATGCAAACCCCTAATGTCTTCTACTAACTATAGGTTAATACGTGCTTATACTGGGCGTATGCTAATAAGAGAGAAATAGTGCGTTAGCCTGTCCACTCCCTCTACCAGCTTGAAACGTAGGGCTAGTATTTCACCTATATATATTTGGCATACGTTAACTATATGCACAGCGCGGCCTAACCCTACCGGGTGACCATAAGAAGTCCCCCTCGCCATTTACCTGCTGCTAAAGGGGTAAGCTTACCTTGCACATTCCCTGTATATGCACAGCTAATATTTAGCACTAGCGAGCAAACAAACAACGGGCTATTATGGTAGAGGTAAAAGCTCTAGTAAGTTTAGTTCCTTTTATTGCGTATGTTATACTTATGCTCTGTATAAGCTACAGGCGGAACCTACCACTTAACCCGCCTTTCTCGCCAGAGTGTTAAACTATAAGTCCCAGTATATGCTGGGCCTACACGCTGTATGCGCAGCGTGCAGTATGCATTATATATAGTCGGAGTTTTGGTAGGGTTTGTTTAGTGGATAAGCTAGGTATATACCTAACATAAGGCACGGGGCGATAGGCCTATATTAATCAATTCTTTATTTATTATGGAACTCTACGTGATACTTTCTATGCATATACCGTGTATATGCGCCCTATATACTAACGCTATGCTCCTACGCCCACTTCTTAAGCTCTTCTAGCTCCTTTGCTTTATTGTATACATCTTTAGCTTGTTTCAATTTATTAATTCATTGCTCCATATTTTCTATATATAGTGTATATGCCTCCTTTTCTAGCTCCTCTGTAAATAGGTAAGACCTATACCTCTTACCCGCAGTCCGGGGTGTTTAACTTTGTGATGGTGGTGGTGGCATCTCTACTGCATATATGGTAGATACGCGCGACGTATCCAATACTAATGCAATATTATTATCTACTATACTTATCTGCGAGATAACCTGGCTACTAGATATAGTAGGCTTAGGAATATTAAATAGGTTCCGAAGATTCCAAGGAAAATTTAGTATAGGATCTCTGGCTTGCCGCTTAGCTGCTTTCCGCTATTTCTGCACTACTTAAGTTTAGTATATACTTTGCATATGTAGTATATATACATACATTGTTTCTGTAGCTGTACTGCTATCCGCTTTAAGTCGCTATGATTTTTCTATATATTATCTATTCCTCTCTCCTTATATAGCTCTTATAGATCAAATATTTCTTATATATAGAGTTTAAGCCTACACTAAAATATTAGAATATGCGGTGTATATATAGAGCGTATATACCTACTATAGTACTGCGGCAAGAACGCATAATTTTCAACCGGTAAAGTTATTATCCTAAAAGTGACTACTTTTACCAATTCCAGTATGCTTCCGTGTATACGCCCACCACTTATAAGGAACCTTTAACCTTTTCTTTACAAGTCTGGCTAGTATCTATATTTTCTTCTTATTGTTTATCTAGGACGTAAGCTCCGGATGTAGTGTGCATATACTTTATATACGCGCTGTTAGTTTCTGCTCTGTCTCCGCTTCCCATATCTGCTCTATAATATATCTTACTTTATGTACTAGAAAGCGCTTTGCAAAGTTTTGTTTAATATATACTAGGCAAAATATAAGCATATACTAAAGGTGTTCATCCCATTTACGGGATAGGTTAATTGTATATAGGTAATCTCCGAAGCCTATATATTATAAGCATATAATCAGCATATACAAAGCATATACTAGAAGTATACCTACCGCCAGCTTATTTCTTGCACATATTAACTGTAGCCGTGCGAAGTCCAGTTCCGTAAATATGTGTAAATCAGTGTAAGAGATGGATGGATCAAGATTGGATCGGGATCCATCAATCCACTAATCCACGCCTAATCCATTAGTGGCGTGGATATGGATCTAGATCCAATAGTTATCCATTTATAGCGTTGTTGGGGCAACGCTATAATGCATTAATTACTGCACTAACTATTAAATGGCGTAAAAGGGGTGAACTGGTGCATTTATGCGTTGAATAGTTAGATAGCAGTAAAAATAATAAAGTCTCTTACTGTAAGAGGCCAGCCTAACCGGAACGTATAATTATCTAATCGGCAGTGTCATAGGTAAGTAGAAGGTAAGTCAAAGGTAGAATGAGTTGCACGTATTAAAGGACAAATGCTTCTAACTACTTCCATTTAGAGACTAATCGCTAGTTCTTCTCTAGAGGAGAACCAGCTTCCTATATAAACCTTCTAAGACACTAGTAAAACCTTTCGCCCCTATTTATCTGACTATGTCTCCTCTGGGACATATATAGGACGTAGATGGGATATTAATAAAACCTCCTACTGTCTTATCTGATATATACCTCCTAGAGGGTTCCGTTACAATTGCCTCCCCTTTTAGGGTCTTAGTCCTCTAAGACTTTACCTCTTAATAAACTCTTATAGAGTTCCAACTAAAACCACTAGGGAAGTTCTTTAGTAGAAAGGTACTCTATAATGCGGCTTATTACCGGTTCTTTACTAGCGTAGAACCTTACTTTATCTTCTATTCCTCCGCTCTTCTTCTACTATAGCTCTTTACAGTGCCTTTATAATAGAACTTTAATAATAATAATAAAAATTAAATGGGATTTACCTTCCTTATTATAAGAATTTGTTATAAGCTAATCCGGAGGTTATCCTATATAACGCGTTAACTAGCTACTATCCCTATTTACCTAAAATAGGTCCTAATGATGACGTCTTAATATTAATTTCTTCTAGTTTATAAGCTGTCGTCTCTTACGCGTCTTTCTATTAATAATACTATTCGTCTCGCCTTTCAGCAGACTGTTTTTTATTATATCTTAGCTTTTAGCTTCCGCATCTCTAGCTATTCTTTCTACCACTACTCTATTCTCTTCTTATGACGCGTCTATAGGTAATAGGATCCCTATTTTATCTCTTTAATAATACTAACTTCCCATAGTATTCTCTCGCAATGGCTTATAATCGTGCTGCGCGTCCTAGACTAGCGGCGGCGTTATCCCTACTCTGTTAGCACCGCAGACCACCTCTATTACTCCTACAGTAGTTTCTCTAAAGTGCTGCCGTCGTTACGTTTACGCGTTTATATTAGACCCATCCCACGCCTATAAGATGCCGTACTTTAGTAAGAACAGATCTAAGTATTCCTACTATTACAGCCGGAAAAAGACCTATATTTTGGTATTTCCCATTCCATCCTATTCTAGACTTTACTAACTATATTAGATCCCCGCTATTTACGCGTATAAGGCTTACTGGCTCCAACACGCCATTATGGATTTCCGTTTATATTAGAATAGTAAAAGACAGGGACAGAAGGTGTCTTCTATTGCTTATAGCCTTTTCAATTTAATAAGGGTTTCTACTGCTATAGAGATATAGCAATCTCAGATATATAGTATCTAGGAGCGTATATGTAAGCAGCTCGTTCTTATAAATAATAATATTTATACTCTTACGCGGGCCTTTCTGGCCAGGTAAGTCTCTTTAGTAATATATTTAGGAACTATACTAACTCTTTAGTTGTTAACTTTTTAATCCTAGCCTAGATGCTGATTTAGAGCCTAGGGATAACACTAAGGATAATAACAAAGGTAAACGTTCTCCCCGCCAGTCCCCTAGTTATGGTAGTCTATCTAGTTCCTACCGCTCTAAGAAGAATATTAGTAAAAATGCTAATGCTTCCAGGGATGGGAGTGCTAATAATACTGCTAGCAATAATATTAAGATAGAGGAGAAGGCCCCCATTGCTACTTCTAGTATTTAAGTTGTTATCTTATTCTTTCTTTCTTCTTATAGAATAGCTTTATATAGTATCTCTCTGGTACTTCTAGGATGCCCTAGTACTAGGAATTAACTTTATACTTTAGGGATACCTCTATTTTTATTTTTAGTGACAGTTTATATAAAAGCAGCATACTGCCATAATCTCCGTATATAATAAATGGGTAGTGTTCTTATAGGTGCTTTATAATTTCTTAAAATTTCTAAATCTTCGCTCTGTATCTTTTTGGTCCTCTTTATATTATTAACTCTATTATGTATCTCCAGTATTAGACCGGATACTCTCCTTTTATCCCTTAGGAACCCTTCTAAATCCCTAGGGCCCCTTCTTCTAGTACTACTACTTATTCTTAAACAGCGTCCTCTTTAGATAGCATCCCTAGTGGTTCTTATATAGATCTCTATATCTTTCTCTTATAGGATTCTAGGATCCCTATTATAATAGCAAAACGTTCCTATTTCTAATGTCTGTGCTAGACCTTATAGTTTTAATTTACGAGGTCTTTCCTATTATCTTGTCCGTAGTATATCTAGAACTGTTGCTAAATCCTAATTTATAGTCTTTAGGAAAGTTTTAATTGCCGTCTTATATCCTAGCTAAAGGTGCTCCTTAGGTTCCCAACTATTATATGCCTAGGAGTATTCTTCCTAATAAACCAAAAATTCGCGTTTCTTCTAACGCCATCTTTAGTCTAGAATGTCTTCTATATTCCATTCTAGTTCCCTATTAATTTCGCTAGGTAGGGGTAGTTCTACACTATCTCTTCTCCGGTATAACTCTAATAAGGAAATATAAAATATGGGATGTATTAGATATAATTTCGGTAATTCTAATTTATAGGCTTAATTTCCTTTAGTTTTCCTAACTATCTTAAAGGGTCCAAGCTACCTATAGTCCAGCTTCTTCTTAATACGTTTTATCCGGATGTTTTTTATAGACAGTAAGACTTCGTCTCCTATTTCAAATTCTTTAGGTATATATTCCTCGTTATAGTACCTTTTTTGTATAGCCTAGGCGTCTAGCAAGTGCTTTTTAAGTTCTTCTCTACGAATTCTTATTTGCTTAATTCTCTTAGATGCTACTAGGGCCTCTCTTTCGGGAACGATGTCCTTAATATTCTAGGGGTTATTTACTTTTACCTCAAATAGTGCTTTATAAGGGGTTATTTTTATACTGCTATAGATACTTATATTATATATATGTTACGCTAGAGCCAACTAAAATAGCTAATTATCCTGTTAATAATTAATATAGCAGCGGAGGTAGTATTCTAATAATATATTTAAACGCTCTATTTATCTATCTATTTGCGGGTAAAAGGCAGTACTTATCTTTTGCCGTATTTTTAATAGAAGACAGAATAAAGATTAAAATGCGCTGTTAAATATAGTACCTCTATTAGACACAATTCCCCTTAGCGTGCTAAATAAGAGCCACCGCTCTAAAAATAGGTCTGCTAGTTCCGCTGCTATAATCGTTGTTATAATAGCAAAATACCCTAAAAACTTTATATATCTGTCAATGATTACTAGGATAGTATTAGCAACCTCTCCTGTTCTTATTTTAGTAGGGGGTAAGCCTATTATAAAATCTATTATTAATTCTAATATGGGTCCTTACGGAATAGGAAGCACTAATAACTCGCTATATAGGCGATGCCTAGATATCTGTACCCTTTAGCACGTATTATATCTTAATACATAGTCCCTAACTTCTTTAGATATTCTATCCTAAAAGTATTTCCTTTAAACGGCCTTAAGGGTCCTATTGGCACCATAGTAACCCCTAAGAGGGTTATTATAAAAAACCTTTAGAATTTTATCTTAAACCATTTGGTCCTTTAGGATATATACAGCACCCTTAAAGCGTAATAGACCCTTTTAGTCTTACTACCATAGCTTCTTAGTAACTCCGGCTAAGTTAGTTTTTATTATATCTTTCTACCTCTCCCTAGAAACAAAGGCGTCCCTTTATTATTCTTAAAGAAGAAGATCTGGAAAGGTTTTATATAAATCGCTTATTTCCATTTCGCCTGCCACCATTACAGACCCTAGGCATGGCACAAGATATTTTAAACCATTAGTGCCAGCAAATTCTCCTACCGTTATATAGTGTGCCACGCTACAGATAGGTATCTCGCCTATCCCCTCTAAATCTAGAAACTCGTAGCTAATACACCATTAAGTTAAAGGTGCCGCGATACCCCTAGCATATCCCATAGAATTCTCGCTAATTCTAGGGTACGCCAACTTTGTAATATCTGCTTAGTCTATAACCTAGTCTATAACCATATCCTGCGGCTCTATTATTATAGTGCTTTGTAGCTATATTACCGGAACCTCTACTCTGCCGCGGAATTCTATAGTTCTAGGGAAAGATTCTTCTTTCTTTTTAAGCAAATTTTGCAATATAGGAATTATTTCCCCTATACTATCCTAGATTCTCCCAGTCTTATAATCCGGACGTCTTAACAACCTATTAGCGGGATTTATCTTTCCTGGGCGGTACGTAATCTTAAAGTCATACTATAATAGTGCCTCCGCCTATCTAGCTTATTAACCGCTTAATACCTTTATAGTTATAAAGTATTCTAGGTTATTATAGTCTGTAAGGACTTTAATAGGATAATTACTTCCCATATAATAATATCGCCAGTGCTTTATTACTGCGACTATCGCGAGCAGCTCCTAGTTGTGCGTTATATAACGCTATTTTATAGGGGTTATTTTCCTTAACTAAAATGCTACAGGATACTATTCTCCGTCTTTTAATTAAGATATAATTACCCCTAGGGTAAAGCCGGATACATCCGTTTTAAGGTATATATATAGCTCCTAGCAGAAGTGTATTAGGATAGGCGCCAACGTAAACAAATCCTTTAACTAGTCTATAGCCTACTTAGCAGCTTCCCCAAATATAAAGGGTCCTAACTTCTTACTATCCTTAGATCCCTTTAGCAGATTGGTAATTAGAAGCATTACTTATAAGTAATAAACAATAAACCTTTAGTAGAAGTTTGCCGTGCCTATAAAAACCTATACTTCCCTAAATGTTATGGGGTATAGCCATTCCCTAATAGCGTCTACCCGGCTTTTCTCTATTAATACTCTATTAACGCTAACGATAAAGCCCAGAAAATTAATACTAGTAATATAGAACAAGCATTTTTTTAGGTTTATATAGAGCTTGTATTCCCGCAGTCTTTCTAGTACTATTCACATATAGTGCGTATATGCTTCGTAGTTATTAGAGTAGACTATAATATTATTAAGGTAAACTATATATATCGTATCCAACAGGCCCGACAATGCCTTATTAATATAGGCCTAGAATATTACTGGTGCGTTAGTAAGCCCAAATAGCATTACTAGGTACTTAAAGTAGCCGTACCGTATTTGGAATACTGTTTTCTATTTATCACCGGCTTTAATCCAGATTTAATAGTATACATCTTTTAAATCTAATTTTGTAAATATCTTTACGCCTAACAGCCTGTTAATAAGCTCCCCTATTAAGGGTAGCAGGTAGTAATTCTTTATAGTAATCTTATTTAGCGCCTAATAGTTAATATAGAGACAAAGGGTCTTATCCTTCTTAGGTATAAATATAATTAATACCCCTACCTAATTTATAGAAGGCCGAATCTATCCTCTCTAAAGATTGTCCACTATATACTAATATAATACTACCAGCTCGTTTTCTAATAGGTTATATAGTGGTCCAAAAGAAGGTTTCTTATCTCCTATATCTATCTCGTGCTCTACCAATATAGGGTCAGGTAAGGTGTGCGTGGCTTCCTTATTAGCAACATCCTTTAGGTCTATATATTCCTATAGAATCTCTAGTTCCTTAACTGCGCATAGCCGAATATCTAAAAATAAATACCCTATATCCCCATTCTTAGTGTTAAGGGTAGTATATATAGCATACGCCCACCCTTCCTCTTATATATAGTTTAAGAAAGTCTTTTAATCTTTAATTATAATGCGCGGTTAAGACTTCCGGTGTTAATACAAGGCTAAAGGCTAATTAATGTCTAGATTAACTTATTAAAGCTATAGGTATCCCAAAATAAGGTTATACCCCTTAATTTCTGCGGCGTAGAAGCGTATCTCCTGCGTGTCCCATAGACTATTATAGTCCTAGCTAGCTATAGAAAAAGTTTGTTCTCCGTAGCATGGAATCCAGTAGCCTTTAATGCTTTAAATAGTGCGCACCTATAAGCCACTAAGGTCTAAATCCAATTCTTTTACTAGTAATTAAGAAATAAACCCTATAGTCACGCCGCTGTTTATAAGGCAGTCTCGTGTTACCCATTTATTATTAACTTAAATAGAAAGGGGAATAACTATACAGCAGCTTACTCCCTCCTTCTCTTACTAGCCTAGTGTAAGGGAGTAAAGATCTACTAGGCTCTCTCTTTTCCCAATTAAGTATCCTCTTACTTCTTCTGCTAGTAGAAGCGTTATATATAGCCTTTCTTACCGCAGTAATAATAGCTATGTAACTCTTAGTTCCACAGTTTCTACCTATTATTATTCTAGGGTTAACTAGCGTTGCTCTAAGGTTATAAAGCCTGCTCACGTTATCCTTCTATAGAGTAGTTAGGTTAGAATCTACCCCTTTTATTAAAGCTAGGTCTAGTTCTACGCTCTTTATCATTAGCGTCTCGTTCCTTTCACTTCCCTAAATAGTCTCTTTTAGCGTTCTTAATCCGAGTAGCTTTAGAGATAAGCTTTTCTTAAAAGGTAGGAATTTCGCCCTTCTCCTATATAGCCTGTTAAATCTTAGGTCGTAACTTAGCAAGTAGCTGGTAAAGTTATATAGCGTTATCCTATAGGTCTAAGTAGGGTATATTATCTTCTAGTTCTTCTAAGTAGTTTATAAACTAGACTACACTCTGGCCTTCTCGCTATTTGGCGTCGTAGTATTACTAGTTATAATCCATCCCTTAATTAGTAGGGTTTTAGATCTAATTAACTAACTATAACTTAAGTTCGCTGAATTTAAGGGGTATAGTAAGTTTCTTTTTATAGCGTGTTTATAAACTCTTAACAGTACTACGTAGGAAGGTAGAAGCAATTAGTGTCTAATTATACTCATTAGAGTAATATTTCGGGTCCAGCCAAAACTTGGTTTCGCATTAACGGATAAAATAATTACAGTTCCAGAGACTATTACTATTATACTCATCAGGTTCCTTTATACGGAATTTAGTTTTTCTAACGTTATAGCATAGTATGGCGTTACCCCTTTAAGTCCGCTTCATGTCTAGGGTGTCTATACTTCCCCTAATTGTCCTTACAATTGTCCTTAGTAGTCTTAATATGCTTATCTTAATTATATCTCCAACTTCTTTATCTTTTATAGGGTCTTGCGTAACAACCGCTCTAATAACTCCCTAGTGGTAATCGTTCCTAAGGGTCTTAGAAGGTTAAACGGACCAGCCGTAGCTTCCTAGTCTACTCCTTCGTAAGTAAAGGGGATGCGCTCCTCTAGGGAGACTCTGTCAGCCTCTTATAGTAAGGGCGTCGTTTTGGGGGGTAAGGAGGTATAGCCCATCATCGTTAATTAATAGCCGTACGTTTCTTCCGTAAAGGATTATAAGCGATTAGAATTATAAGAGGCCAGCCTAACCGGAACGTATAATTATCTAATCGGTAGTATTACAGGTAAGTAGAAGGTAAGTCAAAGGTAGAATAAGTTGCATGTATTAAAGGACAAATGCTTCTAACCACTTCCATTTAGAGACTAATCGCTAGTTCTTCTCTAGAGGAGAACCAGCTTCCTATATAAACCTTCTAAGACACTAGTAAAACCTTTCGCCCCTATCTATCTGACTATGTCTCCTCTAGGACATATATAGGACGTAGATAGGATATTAATAAAACCTCCTACTATCTTATCTGATATGTACCTCCTGGAGGGTTCCGTTACACTTACCTCTTATTCTTATTATTACTATTAACTATGCCTCCAAAGCTAAGAAAGAAGAAGGCTATTGCCAAACCACCTTTACTACCTCCACTACCACCACCTCCCTTAAACGTACCTCTATACCTCCAGCCACGAGATGGCCCTACCTAGTAGCCTCACTGCCGTACCGCCTGGCCTCCTAACTTATCGGATATAGTAATAAGGCTAGAAGATTAAGTCTCTAATATAACCGAGCCCAATTAATCTACTACAATTTAAATAACGCTAACGCCTAATCCCAATATACCTAAGATCTCAACTCTTACAACAGCTCCAACGTTTAGTATATTTAGCGCTAATTGGTCTGCTAAAGCGCGCGCTAGCAAGGCTCCTCCTAAAGATAAGAGTTAGTTTAATTAGTCCTGGGTTAACTAGAATAAATTACCTAGCTATATTATCCCAATCTCTAAAGGTAACGGCAAGCTCTCCTCCCTAATTTGGCAGTTAGGCATACCAATAGAGAACTATAAAACTAGTAACCAGTGGTAGCTCTATAAGGAGTGTCATTGCAAGTATAGTATTAAGGCCCACTCCTAGAACACCTATAAAGGAAGCTCTAATATTATAAAGCATATTTAAGTGGTCTATAGTCGTATATTTAATAAGAAGGGTAAGGAGGTGCTATACATATTAAAGTCAATCTCCGTACTTAAAGGTCTTAATGCAAATAATCCCTAGGAGCAGTAGGTTCTTAATAAGTTGGCATATACGTTTAATAAAAAGATATTTAGGCGACTTCTTCTTTAATAGATCGTCTATAATAACGTGTCTTTTAGGTAAGTTAATAGGCCAGTCTTTTACAAGTTTATTAAATATCTATCGCCTTAAGCAGCAGAATGTATACCTAGTAGATAGTCAGTCAGATCTTGGATTATTAAGGGCTATACTTACTATAAGGCGGCAGTAAAGAGAGAGCTATAACGCGCGGTTAGTAAGATCCATTTATCTTTTAACCTATAGACGTTGGGCAACCTTCTTTTGCTTAATAGCGTTATTACCCATTTTCTTAACAAAGATTTCAAGCCTTAAGCAACTCTTCTTGCTATTCCAGAGTAGACTAGCTTGCATGCTAGCGTTAATATTACAGAAGGCGTAATTACTGTAATTAAAGACTTTAGTATTAAGAATAAGTAGATTGGGTATTTTATGCTAGATAACGCAACTAATAATAATATGGCAATAATGGCCATTATAAAGGAGTTTAACTTTAATCCAATTAAGCACCGGCTATATTATTTAGGCCATATTATTAACATTATTACCCGCTACCTCTTATACGGTTATAACCCAGATTTATTTAAAGCGGAGGATATAGTACCTAAGGACATAAAGGCGCAGTTATAGACGTAGAGGAAGCGAGGACCAGTTAGTAAAGCTTATAACTTAATTATATAGGTGTATATAAGCCCTTAGAGAAGACATTAGTGGTATAAAAGTAAGTAGTTCTAAAAGTATAAATTAATTAATAGTGCTAACAAATTATTAGGCTAGAAGATATATCTCTAGAGCATTCTCCTAGAGGACCAATAGGATATAATAATAATATAAGACCTCTCCCAATCTAACGCTACCCGCTAAAATAGTACTTATAAGGAATTCTGTACACTAAATCAGCTTCGCGCGCCATTTAAAGACTTTATATAGTTAGAGCAGCAACGCGCAAGATAACTAAAAGAGAGGCTAGAATCTACTTAGCCAGAAGACCAAAACAGCACTTAAAATATAATCTTTAAAGATACGCTTACTACGGATAATTAAAAGGTTCTAATATAGTACAAAAATTTACTTAAACTATACTAGGTTGTAACTATGGACCTATAAGGCTAACCAGGTAATGGCAAGTCATGTAGGCTAGTTAATATTTAGTAGGACATTAAATGTATTACTAAAGAACTTACCTCCACATATAAACACTTTAAATCCGCACCGCCCTTGTTAATTGAAGGAGAATAGCATTTTGCTATATAAATTAAGTTTGCACTTAATAAGGCTCAATGGTACTATGCAAAGATTAATAAGTTAGTAGCCTATATCGCCGCAGTCATTCTCCATCCTAGATATAATTGGCAGTATATAGAAGCTTAGTGGGAGTATAAGAAGACTTAGATTACGTCTACCCATAAATTAGTTAAATATCTATGGCTTATAGACTATAAGCAACAGCCTATTTTAGAAGCTCTATCCCTAGAGAAAAAGAAGCCTAAGCGTGAGCTTAATATTATAGAGGCCTATAGGATAAAAGGTCTTTAGAAGAGCGGCTATTAATATTATTCTGCTGCCATATAGGATAAATATAATTGCTATTATACGCAGAATTAAGTTAAAAATTGCGAGACCCTAATTAAGTGGTAGAGAACTATTGGCCGCGAACAGTACCCACACTTTACTTAAATGGCCATTAATCTCCTATTAATTCTAGCTATAAGTAATAAGCCAGAACATATCTTTAGCTGTCTTAGCCAGATAATTATAAAATACTGTAACTACCTTAAGCAGAGTATAATCCAGGTAACTTTATATCTCTACTCCTAGAATAAGAATAAGATTATTAATTTAAGACTTAATATAACTCCACTTAAGCCTATAAAGTTAACTCCTCTAGAGTTAATTAGGTCTAAAAGGCGGAGGTTATTAATTTAAGTAATCCTTATAAGTGCCGCTAAGGCGCTAGTAGTAAGCGAGCTAATAGCAATTTTCCATACCAGGTATAGAAAATCCTAATTAGTTAGTAGAAGTTAGGGTTTATAGATTATAGTAGAACTTAGTAGATAGTTATAGTGGAACTCAGTGGATAGTTGCGGTGGAACTTAGTAGACAGTGGCAGTAGAACTTAGTAGATAGTTGCGGTGGAACTTAGTGGACAGCTGTGGTAGAGCTTAGCAAATAGCTATAGTTAGAAACAGCTGTAGTTAGATTATACTAAAAACCATACTAGGCTGTTATGTCACGTGAGTGGCGAAAATTGCTAGAATTGGCTTAATATACGGCAAAATTGAAGCCTGGGCATGGATAAAGTTTGGATCTCGATCCAGATCTGATGGATTTAATGGATTTGAGGCTAACTGGATTTGGATCTAGATCCAATCCATCCATCTCTTACACTGGTGTAAATTATATAGATAATTAAGTAGTATTACCTAAAACCTTAAATACCAGCTGAAATATTTTTGCGTATGCAGCGCGTGTTTCTAGGTTAAGAAAGGCGTATACCCACACCTTAATTCCTGTTGTAGGTATTAGCCCATGCATAGCATATGCGTAGCATAGGGTATACATACGCTTAGAATTCTCAATTGGAACAAACTTAGAGCATTTATAAGGCTAAATGGTGTTACTAAGTATTTAAATAGTCCGTATCTAGTACGGAATATAGTAAGCTATTTATCTCCCTTTACGATATAGAGGCAGTTAAATGCGTAGATAAGGTTAAGTTTTGTATAGTAGCGAGCCTTACTTAATTGGTTTAGTATCTCTTAAATTAATGGGAGTGGGTACCGATTCTTAATGGTAATAGTATTAAGAGCTTAGTAGTCTATATAGAAGTGCAGACTGCCGCTAGGTTTCTTAATAAAGATTATAGATGCAGCTATAGGCAAAGAGCTTATTTTAATAAATTCTTTACTTAGGTACTTATCTAAGTACTTTTATAGTACTTTAAGTTTATTTTGGGACATTCCGTATAGGGGTCTAGATTCTAGCTGTTTTCCTTCTTTAAGTACGATCTTGTAGTTATATAGTTGGTATTCCACTAATTTATTAGCTTCCTTTTATAAGAATACCTTTAGGTGCTTATAGTAGTATACTAGTACTTTTATAGCAGGGTTAGTGTGCTTTTTTAGTGCTAGGGCCTTTTTAATATCGGCCATTATAACAGCGAAGATTATATATTTAGGTTTCCTAGCGAGTTATGCTAATAGGGTAGCTCTAATTATATAGATATCTAAGGTGTTAAGCGAGCTTAGGTTATTCTTAGTTTCTTATATAGTTTTAGGTTTAGTGTTAGGTACGGAGTTGGTATTGGATTTAGGTTTGAGTCCTTTAAGTATCCTTTTTATAGTAGAATACTAGTTCTTTTGGTACCTTTATACGAAGGCCACTGGCTTTAAAAACGGTCCAATTTTTTAAGCGAGTATTTTGCGCATTTTAGGCCCACGATAATAAATAAATAGCAATTGCGCCTTGAATTTAACTATTGTAAAATTCTAAATAATAACTAATCTGCTTCTTCTCTATCGCATAATGCTTTAATTAAGAGTTTTAGGTGGTAGGTTGAAATTGCATACGAATTCCAAAAGGTAGAGATTTTGGCGTTCCTTGCGTTTTGGCAGATAGATGATTTTCAAAACCATCGGCCTTCGTATGTTAAGCTTAAGCTTCTGCTTAGTTTGGGGTGCAGTAGTTAGAGTTAGTTTATATGGTTTAGTATAATTTCTAGGTTCTTAGTGGACATTAGTGGAATTCTTATATTGGTGGAATTTAGTGAAATTTTTAGGTTAGTGGAATTGGGTGGATTTTTTAGATTTTGGTTTAGGGTCTAAGTAGCAAGTTATAAGGCACTTCTGCTTGCAATAGGGGGCGGTAAATAGAAGCTTAAGGTTGTCCTAATTAATGGTTATCTTATATAGCTTTATCTAGGGTTGTTTAAGGATTACTAGGTAACCTAGGGTAGTTATAAAGAGCTTAATTAATTCTTTGTGGTTTAGGTATTAGAGTTTTAGGGCCGCTATATAAGTAATATAGCCTAAGATAGTACGTTTACTATTAAATCTAAATATATTAATATGCCGGTTAAGGGGTATTAGGGTAAACCTATTATCTTATATAAAAATATTATTAATAAATCCTATGCCGCTAGCTCCTATATTAATTAGGACTTAAGTATTAGCCTATTAACCTTTCTACTAAAGACGGTAGTTAACGGTTATACTACAATCCTAAGAGCTAGGGTTTGCTATATCTAATATATTTAATAAGATCTTGTAATATAGCTGTCCTAAAGAGTAACTTAACTCTAGGATATGCCTTTTAGCAGTAAGCGGGAAGGGGTTCCTCTAGAATATTAGTTGTAACTTTGTCCTTATAAGTGGTGCTTACTAGATATAGAGTTAGAGTTAGATAAAGATTAGGGTTAGTGGCTAGAAGATTAATGCGGTAAATAGCTACTAGCGTTAACTATTTATAGATCTTTTTAGAAGGGGGTAGAGTAGTAATTAGAGAGGTAGGAGCTACTTCTATATTTAAAGTAGAGGCCTAGCTTAGTGCGTTATTCTTATTTAAAGGACCTTAGTAGGGTATATCCTAGGGTCCCAGTGTTAATATCTATAGTATTAGGGTACTTAGGCTAGGATAATAACTTAGTTGTAACGGGCTCGTATAAATACTTCTAACCCGAAGCTTGTAGATTGCTACTATACAAGAATACTAAGCTAAGGAGAAGAAGGAGACTGGCAGAGACTAGCAAGATATAAAGGGTCGTTAAGGCGCTAACAGTAAGCGAGCCAATAGCAACTTAGCAGAATATAGCAGAACTTAGCAGATTGCCCAGAAAACGGCAAGTTGCTTAGGAAACGGCAAATTGCCGCAAGTTGCCGTAAATTGCCTAGGAAACGGTAAAGTAGCAGGTAACGCGCTCTAGCACCGTTATACCACCCCCCCCCCTCCTAAAAAAGCCCGCCCTTAGGCTTTGTCCAAGTTCTTTATTATCGTTTAAATTAATATTGTTATCTAACCCCTCTTCCTAGCATTTAATCTATCTATTTAACTTGCGCGGTGGTCTAGGGAGGTCTAGGTAGGCTAGGTAGAAATCTCGTAGCTTATAGGAAGAGTATTTAAAATTAGATACAGGGTACTATTCTAGGTCTTCGTTATAACCTACCTAGCTCGCACGGTATTTTAAGGTACTATAGTCTTTCTTAACTGCTAATATCTCTTTAACTTCCTATTCTTCGTCCTCTGTAATCTAAATTAGTAGTAGGGGGTCGTTATACTATCTAGGCAATGGGTTGTCCGCAGCCTTTTATAGTTGGTTTAGAGAGAAGACAGGGTAGATCTTTATTAACTCTAGTAGCCTAACCTTAAAAGAGTGCCCTACCTTCTTAGGGATCTTATAGGGGCCAGCTATTTAGTGGTTTAGCTTACAGCTCGGCCTCTAGGTCTTCTAGTTCTTTATTAACACCCATACTTTATCTTCTATATGAAAGTCTACCTCGTAATAATATTAGTTCACGTCAGCCTCTTTCTTCTTTTATGCCTTTTTTATAATTTCTTAGGCAGTCTCCTAGGCTCCATATATTCTCTTAGCGAATATCTGGGCCTTTTTATAGCTAAGGCGTTCGCGGGCCGTTATAGGTCCTATAGGTCTATCCCAATTAAAGGATGTTCTTAGCTTGTATCTATAGAGTAACTTAAATGGCGATATTCCTATGCTATTGTAAGGGAGCGTAAGCTATGCGTAGTCCATTATAGGTAGTAGTTCCAACCAGTTATCCTAATAATAATTAACGAAGGGGCGAAGTTGCTAGTTAAGGTATTGGTTTATAATCTTGGTTTAGCCGTTGGTTTAAGGGTAGAATACGGTAGAGAGCTTAATCTTAATCCTAAAAATGTGGCAGAATTCGTCCTAGAAGTCCGATATAAATTAAGGTCTATAGTTAGAGATAATTAACTTAGAAGCGCCATAGATCTGGTAAATGTTATTAATATATATGCGGGCCATATCTTTTGCAGTTATAGTCTTAAAGCAGGGGAGGGAAATAGCTTACTTACTTAATCGGTCAACTACCATAAAGGCCATATTGTAGCCATATTTGTCCTTTAGGAATAATTTAAAGTCCATTATAATATACTGCTAAGGGCGTTTAGGAACTGGCAGTAGTTATAACCATCCAGGGGTTTAATCCCTAGGGGTATCTACCTGTTTATAAGCATAATAATTCCTAATAAATCGTTCTATGTTAGATAGGAGTCCTTACCAGTAGTAGCGAGGCGCTAGTAGTTGGTAGGTCTTATCTTAACTAGGGTACGCCGTAAAGACTTAATAGTAGGCTTCACGGATTAGTTCCGTTCGTAAGTTGTTAACGTCTAGAACTATAAGCCATTCTTAGTATAAGAGTAGTCCGTCTTCTATTTCTAAATTAGGGTTGCCTTCCATAGCTTAGTTACGGAGGGCTTTTAGGGATTTGGCTAAGCGGTTCGCAATTAGGATGCGGTTAATTAGTCCCACTAGTTTATCTAGGATCTCTCCTTCTATAGGTGCTAGCTCACTCCGTTTAGAGCTTAGTTCCTTAAGAATATATAGGTTAAGCTATTTAGGACGGAGGAGAGCACGTGTCCGGTGCTAAGCCTTTAGCTTATCCTATGGTTCCACGTCTTGTTCCCTCTGGGTAAGGGCATTAGCTTTAGAATTTTACCTACTAGGGCAGTATATAATCGTAAAGAAGAATTAGGAGAGTATTTCAGCCTACCTAGCCTGTTAACTAGTAAGCTGCTTTATTATTATAAAATACTTAAGGGCTTTATAATTAGTATAGACTTTAATCTAAGAGTCTATGCTTCTAAGCTCTACACGCCACTAAGACAACGATTATACAATAGCTAGCATTTCCTTATTATGCACCTCATAGTTATATTTAGCTAGGGCCATTATCTTTAAGAAGAATGTAATAGGGTACTACTCGCTATCTAGGTATAGCTATAAGAGAACACCTACTACTACTCCGTTAAACGCGTCCATTTCTAGTATTAATTTTAGGTTTAGGTTATAGTAACAGAGAATTAGGGAGGAGATAAGTCGGTTCTTTAACTGCTTAAAGGCTTCTATATAGCTATTATCAAAAATAAAAGGCGTGTTATTCTTAGTTGCATAAGAGGCTTAGCCACAACCCCATAATCATAGATAAACTAATGGTAGAAATTATAGAAGCCGAGAAAGGACTAGATACCTTTTATAGTATAAGGGGGTTTCTAGTTGCATATCGCCTCTACCTTCTTAGGGTTAACTTTAATTCCTTCTATACTAACAATAAACCCAAGATACTTTATTCGTTTTACTCCGAATTCGCATTTTTTAATATTAACTTATAGGTCTACATTCCACAATCTCTTTAGAACCTTTTTAACGTGGGCTTAGTGCTTAAGTTCATTATCTAAGTATATAAGAATATCGTCTAGGTACACCGTGCAGAATTCATTAAGGTAGTCAAAAAGAACATTATTTATATACCGTTGGTACGTAGCTGGCCTATTCATTAGTCCAAAAGGGAGAACTTTATATTTATAAAAACCGTAGCGGGTGCGGAATGTTATTGGTCCTCTAATACAGGATCCATCCTAATTTAGTAGAAAGCTTAGCGGATATTAAGCTTAGTAAAGATTTTAGCTCGGCTTAGACGTATAAGGGTCTCGTTAATTAGGGGGAGAGGGTAACAATCTTTCTAAGTAATAGCGTTTAGTTTCTAATAGTCAATGCAGAAGCGGAGGCCTTTATTAGGTTTCTTTATAAATAGGATAGGGGAAGTAAAAGGGGCCTAACTTAGCTTAATAAACCCCTTATAGAGATTATCGATTAAGTACTACTTAGTTGCTTTTAGTTTCTCTATAGTTTGCTAGTAAAGGGGGCTGTAGCCTAGAGAGTTATTGGCCTCTAGTTAAATCTTATAATCGTAGGTTTAGTAGGGGGGTAGTATATCTAAGGCTGCTTTTAAAAACGCGTCCCTATGGTCTAAGAGGTATATAGGGAGGAGGCGCTTAACTAGCTCCTTATTAGTTTCCTCTATTAGCCCTTCTTCCTTCTCGTTAATAATCCGGTTAATTTTATATAAGCTGGTTATAAAGACCTTATTATCCTTCTAATACATATTAAAGTGGAAACCTATAGTGCTAATTACCGCGATATCTACTATAGGGGGGTTATATAATAGTAGGGGTGTCCGCGGCCTTAGGGGCCTTTAGCGTATTAGCATTGTCTTTACTCCTTTTAGCTCTTGTTATATCTTCTAAAGGTTATCCACTACATCCTATTAGTATATCCTCTTCCCCCTTAGCCAGATCTCCGTAATTTAGAAGTTATCTATATTACTGTCCGTTCTACTTCTATAAGTAGAGTCCTTCTTAACTGCAGTCTTTTAGGGGAGTATCCTTATTAGTACGGGGTTCTTACCAGCCTCGCGGCGGGCATCTTCTTAAGAAAAGGCTAGGTCGCGGTCCCTAATATCCTACTAATAGATAGGGTCGGCCTTCGCGGCTAATATCTTATAGTTGGTACGGATTTCTCTAATAAAGGAGGGTAACTTTAGTTTATTCTCCAGCCAGACAAACCGTTTTTATTAAATATTTAGCCAAATATCAAAGTAGGATATCTATTTTTGGCCAAGGATTATATTATAGGACCCTAGGTCCAGGATACAGAAGGGGATGCCAAACTAGCGTTGTCTATTAATGGCGATATATAGCTTTAAGACATGGGTAACCGGCTTACCAGCTTGGTCGTTATAGCCTTTTACTTAAACAGGCTTCTCTAGTCAGGTAGCATTTACATTTAAGAACTTAGCAACGTTATTTATATAAGCAGTGTTTATAAAGGCAAAGCTATTTACTCCAGTATTAATAAGGGCAGTTATATTAACTCTATATCTATTTTAAGATATTATATATAGAACTATAAAGTGTTTTCCACCTATTAGCTAACTTAGATTAATCTCTTTAAGATTAATAGGATACCCTAGGGGGGAGTCTTTCCCTAGGGTTCTTTTTTTCCTAACCTGTTAGACGTTTCTTCTTCCTCTATATCCTTAATGTTACTAGTATTCTTTAGCTCTAGGCAGGACATAGTAAAGTAACTATCCTTTCCGCAATTAAAGCACGTGACCATAGTAGGGTCAATTAGGGTGTTACAACGAGCATTGGCTAAAGGTATAGTACATAGCAATTCGGACAAGGCTCGCAAGTAGGTAGCTGTAACCACTTTTGGTATAAGGGCGGTTGTAGTTTATCTTTTAACGCTAGCTCCTATTAGCGTAGCGGATAGGTTTTAGTCGCTATAGAACTCCTTTAGTCGGTTAGAACGAGTATTAATTTATTTTAATTCTAAATCTAGCAACAAATATTAGGCTGCAAGTCTTTAGTAAGTTAGTAGGTTATCTAAGGCTATCGCAATCTTTTCTTATAGTTAGACTATAAGCTTGTTATATAGGTCCAAACGGTAGTTCTTAGGGGGAACCTAGCCTTTGCCTACTAGGTATAAGAATTAGGTCTAGAACTTAGTAAAGGATTAGTTTAATTTTATTATTAGGCGGTTATAGTTGTAATAGGCATCCCGTACTTTATTTGGATTAATATAAATAGTAGCCAGATGCTATATTATCTTATTAACAGATATAAACTAAACAGGTAACTCGTCCTTAAACTTGGCCTAGAGGTATTGCTAGGCGTCCCTAACAGTTCAACTAAAGAGGTAGAGCATTTTAGCTTCTTTAGAGGGGAAATGCTTATAGTTAACACAAAGCTTTCCTCGCACCTGGATTCTCTAGTTCTTAAAGATTAGGTCTATGCCATCTAACAATAGTAGGGGGTTAGGGAGCTTAACGGACTTTAATTACTTCGTTATCATGTCCGTACTCTCTAAAGTATTATATTTAGTTAAGTAAATGGGTTAACTAAGGCTTCATAAAGGGGAGGCTGGGCTATTTTATAAGGTAGCAAGACTTTCTGGGATCTCCTTTAGAGTCTCTTGTGTACTTTAAGCTTAAAAACAATCAACCTTCTAATTAGCTGCAAGGGCACAAATCTGCTCGTGTACACCTATAACGTCGTCATTATCTTTAATTTCTGATCCTAACTAGATCTCGTGTTCCTCTTAGGTAGAGGTAGGTCTTTTAAATAAGCTTGCTTTAGGTACCATCGTCGGCTTCCTAAGGTTCATTAGAATTATACGATTTAGTTTTAATTCTAGGGGTCTTTTAGGGGTGTAGGTTAAGTACAGTCTAGCCTATAAAGTAGGATATTGTTAGGGCCTTCTTAGGCGTAGTAGTGCGAGTTTCTTAATGTCTGAGTATAATACATTAACGCGTCGTTGCAGACGAAGGTCTTCTTTTAGGGTAGGATATTATTAAGGCCTTTCCAGGCAATATAGAGAGAGCTTAGTATAATATAACGGGCTTGTACAAATGCTTCTAAACCAAAGCTTGTAGATTGCTACCATATAAGAATACTAAGCTAAGGAGAAGAAGGAGACTAGTAGAGACTAGGAAGATATAAAGGGTCGTTAAGGCGCTAACAGTAAGCGAGCCAATAGCAACTTAGCAGAATATGGCAGAACTTAGCAGATTGCCCAGAAAACGGCAAGTTGCTTAGGAAACGGCAAATTACCGCAAATTGCCGCAAATTGCCTAGGAAACGGCAAAGTAGCAGGTGACGCGCTCTAGCACCGTCACATTAGTAGATATTTGTAGGGTTATTATATTATATTAAGGAGCGGAATTTGGTATTAGGCGTAGTATATTATTGTACTGTTTATTAATAACGTTTATATAGGCATTAAGGGCTTTTAGTGGGTCTATACTAATTAAGGAGGTTTTTAGTTTAGGGCTTAGAGATTTAATAAGGCTGTTAATTAGTGTGGAGTTATTTTAGCCTGTTTCCTTTACGTAATAATTAAATTTAAAGAAGTATACTAGGAAACTTTTCTTTTTTTAAGTTATATGGTTTATCTTTCTTTAAGCAGTAGCTTAGTAGTTTAAGTTACCGTATATAGCTTTAAGAAGTATAACTAGGCTTTATACTAAGTTTAGCTAGAGAGGTTTAATAAGGTTAGCTATATCTCCTCTTAGTTAACTTAGGGCGTAGTAGAGCCGGTTAGCTTTAGTTAGGTAACGGTTAGTATTACCAGTTAGCTTATTTTTAAGCCGGCTTAAGAATAACTAAAGCTTTTATTGTTTGCTAGTAAATACTAAAGGGTTTAGTAGTTTTTTAGATTCTTATAATATAGTAGTTAGTTCTACTAGTGGGATAACTATTACTAGTTTAGGGCTTATGTTCCACGTATTGGCTTTTAGTAATAGCGATTAGTCTTAAGGGCTTAGCGTAGGCGTTTTAAGGGTATGGATTTCTTCTTAAAGGGCCTTAATTGTTTTCTAGTGCCGTGCTTCTTATTTGGCTTGCTATTAAGCTATAATAGCTTAGTTTTATACAAGGGCGTCTATAAAGGACTTTTATATATCTGCTAATTATTCCTAAAGTGCGGATATAATATTAGCGGCCGTTATAGAGGGTTTAAGGTTGTTTTGTATTTTAAACGGAGTAGGGCGGAGTATAGGTTTTTAAGGTTTTAATGTAATGTAGTATTATAGAGTAAGTATAAGTGGTAATAATATATAGTAAAGTAGATATTAATAAGCTATGTACATGAACTGCGTAATAAAGTTAAGACGTTGTATAAGGAGAGAAGGTAAGGAAACGGGAAGAAAGGGTATGTATTGTTAGTTTGGTTGCTTGGTTAATATATACACAGAGTAGAATAGGATTTAAGTAGCGGTTCTAGTAGAACTTGGTAGATTGCCTTAGATTGCCGTTACGTGCCTTAATTAACTAAGTCATTAATATAGAGGTCGAGACAGTGGAAACAGGTAGACGTGTACAAGGTGTTATAGGGTGGTCCTGTAACAATAGGTATTATAGGCTTTCTTTAGTGTTCTGTAATTCTTTATAGCTATTAGCCTGTATATAATTAGATTTATATTATTAACAAAGCCTATCCCTTAGGTTGCCCCTTCCTTAAAGAAGTTAAGCAGGTTACTTATAAAAAAAGAAAGAGTATAGGCAAGAGGGGTAATCCTTATAGTATTCCTATTCTAACTGCAATAGAGGGGCTCTGGTATCTACTAAAAACTAATAATATTTCTTTCTAGCCTATAAATCCTTAAATAAATTATATAATCTACTCTAGGAAGCCCTTTGCCCTAAGGATATATAGGAGGCGCTTATAGGGTATGTTATTATAGGTACTACTAATATCTAGGCTAAGCATTAATACTACAAAGTCCCTTCGCATCGCCCATGCAGATTTAATAGTAGTAGTGAGTAGCATAAGTGCTAATAGTGTTAAGTAGTTCTTTCTTGCCCCTATTTAGCTTTATAGTAGTAGGGCGTATTCCTTAGCTATATCTACTATATAGTCCGCTACTACCCTTTCTAAAATCTTACTAAGGGTGTTTTTTAGGGCAATAGGGCGGTAGCTTCCTAGGATTAAGTAATCTACTTTACCTTCTTTTTATAGGATAACCGTTATTATAGCTCTTTTAAGTTATAAGTAGTAGCCTATAGCAAAGTATGCTCTAGCTATATCTGCAAGCTAAGGTACTATAAGTAGTCTATAGGTCTTTAAGGCCTTATTTAAAATCCTACCTAGTCCTAAAGCTATATTATTTGTAACGGAGCCTTATAGGGGTACTACGGTGGACTTGTTAATAGGCTGGGTATATAAGTATAAATAATAAGTCAATAACGTAATAACGACTAGTGGAGTGGTTGCCTAACAGATTAACTTTAATTATATTCTAAGATTTACTATAAAGAGAGAACTATCTGGGTAGGGACTGTGGTCCTTTAAATACACAACCATATGCCTAAGAAATCCCTTCACTCCGTAAGGTACGTGTACTCTATATACTCTATCCCACAGATTATATTATATGACCTTAGCTACCATTTCTCGTTATATAGTTCCACCAGATCTATCCTAGACCGTACCTATATTAACCAACTAGCTTCTGCCAACTCCTCTCCAAGTAGTTATAACATTATACTTAAGCTGTCCATAACACTATCTCCCTTCTCTTTATCTTCATCCTTAAAGATTTCTAACATCTCTAAGTTATCTACTAGAGGTATAATGTCTGTCTAACCAATCTGGTTAATATCTTTACTTATTATGCCTAAAGCCTCTCCTTCTTTATCTACAGCTCGTCGGTCTTGTACCGTTGCTACAATACTATCTCTTAGTAAGATTATGCCATCTCTATGTTCTTGTTATGCGAAAGAGGGGTTAGTCTATATCGCGCTAGCAAGTCCTTCGTCTTAACAACCCTCCTCTTACTTAGAGTGCACTAAAGCGAATATTTAATCGTTCTACGACGTTCGCTCTATCTCTAACGCTAAATATACGCGTCCTATAACTCTTAACAATCTTCTAGTTCCCTAAGTAACTTATTATAGGGTTTTATGTTCAATCTGCCGCTGTAAAGCTTAATAATAAGCTTTTAAGTACCCTAGGTGAGATTCGTCGTCTTTAAGACAAAGACTATACTTATGCTAAGCGGGTAAGAGATAAGGAGCGTCGTGCTCTAAAAGCCCGCGCCTCTACTTACGCTTAACTGCTTCGTCTTAAAAAAGTATATAAAAAGGTTTATTCTAAGGAGTGGAAGCTTATTTAATAGGGTTTATCTAAGCTAGGTAATAAGAGAGTAGCGTCTCCAAAGAAGGAAACAACTCTAAGTAATATAGTAGTTGCTCTTCCTGGGTCCCCCTTAGGTAACTCATCCTTTGGCGATCCTTTTTTAATACTCCCTAACCTACTTTCTTCTAATACTCCTATACCTTTCCTATAGTGTTCTCTAGGTTGCTTAATAGTTCCTAAGTAGTCTTACTATAGCCTATCCACTTTACCTTATACCATATTTTATCATTAACGTCCTTATAACTAACGATCTTTAAAACTTACTATTCGTCCTCTTCCTGTCCTCTATACGCGTCTGCCTTATAGACTAGTAGCTTAACATTTCTATATACTAGCTCTAGCATTACAATATACTGTATAGGGTAGATCTTTATTTTAGCTAGTAGGTTTAACTTATACGTAACCAATAAAATTCTTTTCGTGATTTTAAAAGGTCCTAGTCTGACGTGGTCCAACTTCTTACTTAGTTGTTAACTCTTAAAATTTTTATATAGTAGCCACACTTTATCTCCCTCCTTAAGATCTAATCCCTTAGATCTCTTAGTATTATAGTACCTTTTCATTCTTTCTTATACCATCTTAGCTGTTTCTTTAAGGTCTATATAAAGGTTTATTAATGTCTTTATTCTTTCTTTAGCTATACTACTTATTTTCTTTACTTAATGTGGCAATAGTAATATTCTTAGTTTATATCCATAATTCGCCTTAAATGGTAATGTCCCCGTTTCTTCTTATGGTGTTATATTATATGCAAACTATATAACTAGTAATAACAATACCTAATTGTTCTATACATGATTAATATAATACCTTAGATACTGTTCCAGTGTCTAGTTTAATTATTCTGTTTATCTGTCCGTCTGCGGATAATACGCTATTAAGGTTACTATGCAAACCCTTTATTCTACTAGAAATACTTTCTAAAATGCTGCTATGAACCTTAGATCTCTATCTAATATAATCTTAGTTAGTGCTCTATATCTCGCAAATACTTCCTTAATATAGATTTTAGCAATATCTTTTACTAACATTTCTTCTATATAAGTAATAAAGTATCCCCACTTTGTAAGCTTGTCTACTATTACTAAAATTACATTATAATCTTATTTACTAATAGGATCTTTTAACTTTGGTAACTTAATAATAAAGTCCTATAATATAACTTCCTATAGTCTTTCTGGTATCTTGATAGGTTATAGCTCTCCATACGGCTTATGCCTTATCGGTTTGTTCCTTTAGCAATCTAGATATTCTTTTATAACTTGTCTTGCTAGTCCCTAGATTCCTTAAATAATATACTCTTTTTAAAGTCTTAACACTAAGCCTATAGCTCCATTATATCCTTAAGTTAGTCCCTTATAGAATAACTTAATAAACTCTCTTGCGATAGACCTTGGAACATAAGTTGTTTCTCTATTTTTATACTGTTCCATATTTAGATCCTCTACCTATATATCTTAGATCTTTTATGTCTAATCACTCTTAGGTAATTTATAAACTTAACTTTCTCTAGTTGCTGCAATTTTTGGATAATTGTACCTAATTAATCTATCTTAATCTTTTTGTAGTAAAGCCCCTAATGGCTTTTCCTCGTTTTACAACTCTACCTTCCTACTAAGTATATCTACTCTTACGTTTTTAATACCCTTAGTATACTAAATTTTAAAATAATACTCTATAAGCATTTCCGCCCATCTAACCTATCTTTGGTTTAGCTCCTTTATTATCAGAAACCCTATAAGGTTCTTATAGTCCGTTTTAACCACAAATAGTTTCTCTATACCTTATAAGAATGCTCTCTATTCCTTAAGTACTATAACTATACCTAATAATTCCTTATTATAGATGTTATAGTTTAACTCTAGTAGTGTCATCTTTTGACTATAATATGCTACTAGATGCTATACATCTAAATACTTCTATAGTAAATATACTCTTAGTACAAAGTCCAATGCATCTATCTTAATAACCGTTTCTAACTTTAGTTAGTAGATCTTAAGGATTAGTTCCTAGGTAAATAACTCTTTAAGTTTTTTAAACAGCTTTCTTTGTTCTTCTACCTAAACCCATAGTTCCTCTTTTTTTTGTTAGCCTTGTAAATAGCTTAATGCTCTTTAACCACTGCGATATAAACCTTCTATAGTAATTATAAAACCCTAGAAACAACCTTAACTATATAATGTTCTCCGGTTCTTACTAGTTTATTATAGCTTTAACTTTCTTTAGGTCCATACTGATCTTTCCTAGTTCAATAATAAATCCTATAAAATCGGTTTTTCTTATAAAGAACTTGCATTTCTCAATTGCTACTGGCATTTATTCTTCTTATAGTCTCTTTAAGACCTACTTAATATGCTCTTTATGTTCTTCCTTATTTCCTAAATAGATAATAATGTTATTAAGGTATACTATAACAAACTCATTAAGGTGTTCTCCTAATATACTATTAATTCGTTTTTGGAACGTTACTGGTGTATTTATAAGCCTAAATTGCATAACTAGCGGTTTGTACAGTCCTTCCTTTAACCTAAAGGCTGCCTTCCGCTTATTACCTTCCTTAATCCTAATCTAATAGTACGCCCACCTTAGATCTACTTTTATAAAGATTTACGCATTACCTATCCTATCTTGGATTTCGCTAATTAAGGGTAAAGGATACCTATCCTTCCTAGTAATGCTGTTTAACTATCTATAGTCTATATACATCCTAAGTTTTCTGTTTTTCTTTAAGATAAACAATACTGGATATCCTACTAACGACTATAATGGTCTAATATATCCCTTTTATAAGTTCTCTTGGACAAACTCCTTAAGCGCTACTAACTCGGTTTTAGTAAGCTTGTAAATTGGAAAGAACTTTAGACTTGTTCCTAGTTCCAACTCTATCTTATAGTCCCACGCTATATATTCTAATAGTTTTTCGCTTTCTGGTAACTATAACTTTTTACTATACTTATAGTATCTCTTTAGTATATAACTTAAGCTTCGCTTAGTCTCTTTATATGTTGCTCTGACCTAGTACCATACTAACTTAGTTTGCTGTCGCACTTTATATTATTAAGTATCTCTAATATTAACCTAACCTGTAACCCAATTAATCTTTAGATTATATTCCTATAACTAAGGCATCCCTAATATCGCCTTATCCTTTCCTAATAGTAGGATATTAAAAGACATCTTAACTTGTCTTCCTTTAATAGTTAACTAAATAGGTCCTATTTTAAGATTAATAATACCTCCTCTATAGGCTATCTAATCTCCTAAAATTATTATAAGTGGATATAGGTGTTCCTTCTATCTATATAGTACCCCTATCCTTTCTGCTACTGCTAGTAATATATGGTTCCTTATTACTCTACTATCTATTAACACTTCGAACTGCTAATCTTGCTATTAGACTTATAAATTTAGGTGTTATCCTTAAATTCCTTTAAGGGTCTAAGGCTCTACTACTAGTTCCCTCTGGTTCTATAGGCCTCCCCTTTTCCCAACTATTAGCTGCTAGATCCTGTTTATACTTAGTCCTCTTTAGGCCAATACTTAGTTTACTTCTTTTCCTCTATATGCCATAGACAAGTATTCTCTAGGCACTCCCACCACTATTATCCATCTAGGCATTCTTCTGTAAGAAATCTTTCTGGTTAAAGTATTAAGTCCCCTTAGCTTTGCACTTCTACTAGGTGCCATCTATATATATACTTAGCATTTCTAAACTACCTTTCCTTAGGTGCCTAATACATCCTTACTAGGTACTTCCAATTTTTATCTTTTAGTACTCTATGTATATTGCACGTATTATCTACACAAGCTATCCACAATAGTGTATAATACACTAGGTGCTTTAGGTTAACTCTTAGCTTATCTTTATCTTTAAGTTTAAACCTATACCATATTAATCTAACCTCTAGTATTTCTGTTATGGGTACTAAGATTTATTACTTACTTCTCCAATCCCTAGATCCTTCTTCTAGGTTCCTTAACATCATAATTAATACTCCTTTAATGTAATTTATGCGTTTCTCCGTAATGGGTTAATCTTAGACAACTTTTTCGTCCAGCCATATATAGAAATCTTCCTATTCGTTATTATATCGTTACCTATACTACTTTCTATACAACTAGTTTAGTATATATAGTCTATCTATTAGAAAGTACCTTATTATCGCTGCGTTATAACATCCTTTAGTATATCTTTCCTTAAACCTAGTTGGAATTCCTAGATCCTCTTCTTGTTCCAGTTTATTTAGCTATTTTACTCTAGGCGTCCCTACCTTAGGCCTATTAGTAATTCTTTATATAGGTGCTCTGTCCCTTATACGACCTATTATAGACCTTCTATCTAGCTTTTGTTCTTGCTATACAATAATTCTTACTCTAAATTCATTTATAGTTTCTTGTTTTCTACGTCTTGCAGCTAAATCTTTAAAGTCCTCTTACTTCTTTATCCTGGTATTAACTTTTCAATCTTTAAGCTAAATACTACATTCACTTAGAACAGACGTTCTTGCTTATTCCCCAAACTTATAGTTCTTAAACTTACGTCCTATACTTATTCATTTGTCTTTAAACTAAGCCTTTACTCTTTCCTATCGGTTTTCGTTTATTATAGGTGCTTAAGCCTTCCTCATTACTTCTTATAAATCTTAGGTGTATCTTATCTCGTCTTAAGAATCTTAAGCGTCTCTTATCTTATTATAAGAATCTTAAGCCTATAGCCTTTTGCCTTTATCAAGTAATAAGCTAGCACTAGCAGTTGTCTACTTACCTAGTTTCTTCTAAACGTTACTCCTTTCGTCTTATAAAGCGATAGATGTTGTATTTAATGGTGTTATTATATCCGTTACCAATCCTCATTCTGTAGAGGTCTTAATCTCTGCTTCTGTTACGTTATTAAGGTTTAAGTGCTCCCAGTTAGCCTCTTTTTCTTCCTTATTGCTATTAATTAATAAGTACTCTAACTCCATTGTTATTATTACTAATCTTTATCCACACGTTATTGTAATATCTTAATCTAGCTTATAGAGTCAATCCTATTCTTCATCTAACTCTCTAGTTCCTTTAAGTTCTTTTAACTCTAGCTCTTATAGCTAATAGCTTGCGCCATACTTAGCGTCTTTATAAATTCGGCATGCGTTATTATAATAAAACGCAAAGTGTTTAATCAAACACTCTTTAGTCCCGCGCAATGCTCCTATATTTACATTATCGTACTCTAATAACCTTATGCCCTTTACTACGTGGTTACTCTAACTATCTCTATAGTCTCTAGCAAAATAACCCTTCTTTCCACAATTTATATAAGCTCTGTTTTTAAACCATTCTTCTTATTATAGAGTCCGTCTAAACGTCTTCTGCTACTAAAATCCCTGGTTTGGCCTCTGCTCCTAGGTCCTACAATTACTTAATCCTTAACCTTTAGGTTTCTATAGTTTCTTTATCCATCTCTTGGATTCTTTAGTACCACTTAGGTCTATTGGCTCTACATCATTCCATAGTTTTTAACTCTGCGTCTGTTGTTACGTACTCTACGCCTTATATAACTATAGAACTCTATCTTACCCTCTCTTGGCCTATTCCCTTTAATAGATCCTATTATTAATCTTTATCGCTTAATCTATTAAATCTCTTAGAGTATCCGCATCTTCCATTAGGATGACTACGTCCTAGACTTTAGCCTTAAGTCCTTATTTATACTGTGCCATAAGCGCCTTATTATTTCACTTAACCTATATTATAAGTGTCTAAAACTGTATCATGTACTCAATTACTAAAGTTCGTTATACTAGGTTCTAAAGTTTACGTTCCGCTATGGTTAATGCCTCTAAATTACTAAATATCTGTGTTAACCTTTCCGCGAACCCATTCTAACTAGTAAACATATACCGTACGTCCTAGTTAGCAGTTAACATTCCGTTTACTTATATTTCGGTAAGGTAAGGTTTAAACCACTTAAGTGCTCTTCCTATTAAGAACAATTCTACATATACTACTTAGTCTATAGGTATTGCCAACTTTGCTCCCTCTTATATAACCTTAAAGTGCATTTACATAAGGAACCCTTTAAGTTTTAACCTTTCCCCTAAGAACCGTTCAATCAATAGTAACTTAACCTTTACTACTCCGATACCGTTAATACGTTCTTTAAGTATCCTATTATTGTCTAACAATCAATTAACCATCTCTTATAACTATCCTCGCGTAACTATCTATAAATCAGTATCTGCCATACTGGTGTCTCCTAACCCTAAGGTTGTTACTGCCATAGTTATAACTGGTACTTTCGGTGGCATATTATTCGACTTCTCAGTATTTTAATACTATAACCTTAGTAGTAAATATATAACGGAGCCTTGTAGGGGTACTATAGTGGACTCGTTAATAGGCTGGGTATATAGGTATAAACAATAAGTTAACAACGTAATAATAACTGGTGGAGTAGTTGCCTAACAGATTAACTCTAATTCTATTCTAAGATTCACTATAAAGAGAGAACTATCTGGATAGGGACTGTGGTCCTTTAAATATACAACCGTACGCCTAAGAAATCCCTTCGCTCCGTAAGGTACGTGTGCTCTATATACTCTGTCCCATGGATTATATAGATCACGCAGATTATATAGATTACATTACGTGACCTTGGCTACCATTCCTCGTCATATAGTTCCACCGGATCCATCCTGGACCGTGCCTGTATCAACCAACTAGCTTCTGCCGACTCCTCTCCAAGTAGTCGTAATATCGTACTTAAGCTGTCCGTAACATTATTTAAAAGGCGGCTAATAATTCTAGCCATTTCCTCTATTGTTATATCGCTGTTAACCTATAGGCAAGTCTCTAGTATTTTGCCTATAATGTTACTAAGGTCTACTAGAGCTAGTTAAGGGAAGAACCTTTCTATAAGGATCTTTGCCTTCTTATTATTGTTATTAGTGGCATATAATTCCCCTACTCTTTATAGGGGTAGTAGGTATAGGTCTTCTACTAAGCGCCCTACCTTTTTCTTTACCTATTTTGCTATAGCATAAAGGCCCTTATTATAGGGAAGGCTTGGGTTAAAAGTATACTTATTTATAAACTGTCTTTAGTTATTCCTAGCTTCTCTTTTTAGGGTATTATTTAACTAGTTTCTTATATTTTTATATTATCTCTTATCTTAGAGTTATAGCTACTTATATATTTCCTTTTTGCTTATTATTAACTAGTAATAAAAACCGCGTATTATATAGACTATGTGTATTATGTATAAGGGCCTGGTTATAAGATCAGTTAGTACTCTTCTAATTACTATCTGGATTTTTTTAGTCTTTGGTTAATTTCCTTTAGGGTAGCTAATAAGCCTTACTTATTTAGTATTAGGTGGATTTTTTCTAGGTCTTAAAGTTGTTATTTAACTATAATAAGGAAACTGTCTGTCTTAAGCTTCCTTATTATATATCTTTTTCTATTTAATTACGCCTTAATATTTAGATCTAGCTATATCTAAATAGGGATATAGTTTAAGGTAAGTGCCTATTCTTTTTTAGAGTTATACCTTTTAGGTCTTTAGTATAGGCCTTTATCTATAAATATAAAGTCAATTATACTTCTAGTATTACCTTATTACTATAATTACTTTTAGGGAGGTAGCTAGTTTAAGGCCCTAGATGTCTATAGCTCTTAATAGGCACTCTACCTATTATTTAGCAGTAATATAGATACCCCCCTACCACAGGTAGTGGAGGTTTATATCTCCTAATAGGATAGACTCTATACCTTTAGTTTCTAGTAAGCTTATTACTAATATAATATTCTCTATTTATAGGACTCCTTTAACCCTAGGGTTATATATATTAATAATTTATACCAGTCCCCTATATATTTAAATTATTATAACTATAATATCTAGGTTAACTACCTGCTATAACTATAAGGATAGGCTAATAGCCTTGCTAATTATAAAGCATATATATATAGCTGCTTTTAGTTTATATAGGAGCTAGAATCCTTGGGGGTAGTATATTAACTATATATAGTTATTATAATACGGCTCTTATATAGTAAGGATATAGTATTTCTCTAGGTCTAAACTATCTAGTAGGGGCCTTACCAGACAGTGGTTTATATTGCCGTAGTTATACTATATAATAGATAGGTGGCGGACCCCTAGTAAGGGTCCTTTGTCTCTACTTCATTCCTTACTTCTTCTATTTCCACTTTCTCTAGGATTTTTAGAACTTCTATCTCTTATATCTACGCCCTAGTCGCTACTTATTTTATATAGAGCTTTCTATTCCTATATCTTATATTCCTACTAGCGCTTCTATATTTAAATCTATTATTATCTCTAGTTCTTCCCCTAATCTTACTAGTTAGCTATATACCCTTTATAGGTTGGCTACAAATATTATATTTGCTATATTAAGTCTAATTCTTAATTATCCTGGTCTTAAGCTTGCTGTAGCTGTCTATAGGGGTCTTCCTATAGGGCATCCTCTCCCTTATATCCCCTATAACCCTTATATCCCTATTTGGTCTAATAATATTATATAGCGTCGCTTTTAGCCCATTAAGACTTAGGATGGCTGGCCTAGCCCCCTAGTATTAAAGGTAGGAAACGCTAGGAAGGCACCTACGTCCCTCTAGCTTATCGCCTATTATTTCTATTTATATAACCTAACGTATAGTTATTCCTATAGCTATTAAGCCCTTACCTTTTATCTCCTGTATTTAATACAGTCTTCTCTCTCCTACGCCTTATATATACTTTAGTGGCAGTTTATATATTTTGTTTGGTCTTAATTTAAGCAGTGTCTTATATTATAGAGGCCTATATAGTAGCCGCAGCATACCTATGCTACGCATGTAGATTAAGTATATCCCTATTATACGCAGCGATAGCATTATTTTAGGCGTAGTCTATAGTTATAGAGCCTTATATTATATATAAGGCCATTTATAATTATTCCTTTTTAGATAAGGAGTTTTTATATTCCTGGTGTATATATACTAATAATAAGAAAGCTATATATTTGTTTAGCGTCTCTCTAGTAAATCTCTAGTAATCCTTATATCCTCTTACTATTTTTATTATTTGCTTAGTTTGCATTTTTCTATTAAAGCTATTAGATTTAGGTAATTTTAAGACCTAGTATAAGGCATTCTGTTTATTTTACTCTCTCCTATATAATTGCTGTGTTATTTACCTAGCGTCTCTTTTTTACTCTAAGGCTTATAGGAACCGCTAGGACTTTAACTAGATAATCTTTATAGAGCACTTTTATGCTAATATATTCTCTTAGCCTATCCCCTACCCTTATGGCTTATTCCTTTACCTATCAGTCCTTTAGGGTGACTCTAATATCTCTACTCCTAAGGTATTGGACTATAATAGCATTGTAGACCTCTTTATAGATCTCTATAAGGATTTTTATTTTTAATTATCCCCTAAACCCCTCTACTTTTTCTATATTTAGTTATATTATAATTATATACCTAGTTATTATCTTAAGGGGGGTAGGTTCCCTATACTATAAAAGTATAACTATAGTAGCCTAGGTGCGGTTTACTAGTAAGGGTGTTACGGCGCTAGCACATTGCCACAGATTGTCGCAAAGTGCCGTTACGTAACCAGAGAATTATATATAACTTTAAGTGGTGCTTCCGTTCTTCCCCTTTTCTTTCTCTAGCTTTGGATCCTCGTTTATAGACAATCTAATTGTATAGGCTTACGCGACCCTCTTACCGTGCTTATGCCTTAATTAACTAAGTCACTAATATTATCCAAAGCTCGTCACTATTCTCTCTTCCTAAAAAGGAACTTAAATATATCTATAAGACTATAAATAGAACAAGGAAATAGAATAGGACCCTAAGGATATTACCAAAACTAAAAAAATATAAACAAAACGCGAAACCTAAAAAATAGGACACGCATGGACTAGAACCCTAGAAAATAAATAAACACTAAAAAATTACGTAGTACCCCTACCACTATGCCAAGAAACACAGCAGCTGGTAAAGCCGCTATAGGACCCATAAATACCTCTAATGGTGAAATAGTTACCATCTTAACCCCCCAGAAAGAGCTTATAGCAGCCAATGCTAAAATTAAACAGCTCTAAGAGCTACTTAAAACCAGAAACACCCCTATACCTAGCAATAAGTCATTGGATACCTAGAGGCTTACTATAGTCCTTAAGGCCCTAGCCCAATATACAGCATTAGCATTATTATAATCTGCAAAGATTGCAGACCCCCTATTACTTACAGATAGAACCAACCCTATATTTAACAACTGGAAGCTTTAACTGTAGGATAAGCTTAAAGTTAATATGGACTACTTTCCTAATACCTAAGCTAAAATGGCATACGTCTTTAGCCATACTGGTGGTAACGCATAGATATACCTACGTCCGCAATACGCCTAAGACTTAGTAGACCCCTTCCTCTCTAAAGAAGAGATAATTAACCACCTATCTTCTATTTATAAGGACCCCTTTAAAGTATAAAATGCCTAGCTTAATTATAAAAGCCTAAATATAAAAACGATAAAGACCTTCTTGGCCTTTAGACCCGCTTTCTATACTTAGCCGGATAGGCTTAAATCCCCTAGGAAGATCTAATACTAGACCTCTTTGATAAGCTTACCCTAGACCTATAGCGCGCTATACTGCCAGTTTATACTACCGTATAGACGCTTAAGGAACTTATGAACTAATGCCTAGCTATTAACCAGGGCCTCCATTAAATTAAGGTATATGCTAAGTGGTATAAGACTAAAAGCTCTGCCAACTAGAATACGAGTACTATTAGAACGGGCCGCAGCGCCCCAATAAGACCTGCAACCCCTATAGTACCAGCCATATAACCCGCCGCTAATTTAGTAGCTAGTTATGCAGCTAGTCCTGCCGTAGGTCTAGCGAATGCTCGGCCTAAGTATAGCAACCCCTATATATAGGCCCTTAGCGATTAGGGAGCTTGCTTCTCTTATAGCCAAAAGGGCCATATTATAAAGGATTGCCTAATAAATATAAAAGCAGGCAAGGTTCTATTAATCCAGGAGGATAACATAGAGTTAGAAAAAGAGGAACCCTAGAGGAAGACTCCTCTCTAGGGTTAAAAGGGATTAATATATTATATATTAATCTAGGTCGGCTAGTTGGTAGAAGAAGCTACACTATCCCTTATACTTTATTCTATAATAGATATTAAGTTTTAACCTCTACTTTAGCTAACTCTAGAGTAAATACCTTCGCCTTAATAGACACCTAGTATACTATAAAGCTAGCTAATTTTCTAAATGCACCCCTTAAAGAACTGCCCAAACTAATTCCTATTTATGGGTATAACGGATAGATAAAGCCACCTATTATAACAATCTTACGGATTTACCTCTATATTAATGGACAAAGGCAGTATAACGTTCCCTTACTTATTATGGACCTAAAAAGCCACAATATAATTTTAGGAAGAAAATGGCTAGCCTATTTAGGCTTATAGCTTGACATATAGAGTAGACGGCTTATCTAGCTTAAAACCCTACCCCTAACCCCTTCCTTTATAAAAGAAATTAGCATTATAATAGAAAACCTTGTGCGGCTATAGGTAGATACCATTTACTAGGCCAATGCTATGCGTAGAGACTAGGCCTTTAAGAAAGATGTACAGCTTAATCTATAATAGGTCCGCATATTACGCCGCCCCTAGACTACCAATATCGCGCCGCCAATACTAGAAACTTAAAAAGTTAGTAATAAGCCAGCCAGCTTAGGCCCTATATAGCTATAAAGAACAGCAAGGAATATTAGACGCTATACTAAATATATAAACCGGAAAGATAACTTACGGAAGATGGAATAGGAGCTAAAAAGGGTTGTAAACCCTTAGCCATAGAATACGGTCCGCGGAACGTCCGTAAAGAAACCTATAGACCTCCTACTAGTCGATATCTACTATATTAGCGCTATAGGATTCTACCAGAACTTAATACAGCCTAATACCGTTACCTTTATAACTAGCTTATATAAAATTAATCGGATTATTAAAGATAAGGAAGCTCTAGCCTATAACTAGCTTAGTAGGGAAAGTAAGCTTATAGATAAGGAACTGGTAGAATAGAAACTACTCCGCCAATACTAGGAATTTAAGGACGTATTCTCCAAGGTAGTATCCAATATACTCCCACCTTACCAACCGTACGACTATAAGATTAAGATTAAGCCAGATAAAGAAAACACCCTTAGCTATAGCCCCCTTCGCTAGCAATCTACCAATAAACTATAGGCCACTAAGTAGTATCTTATTAACAACCTTAATAAGGGCTTTATTAAGCCTAGCTAAGTCCCCTTTACCACACCCATTCTTTTTGCAAAAAAGCCTAATAGCGGACTCCGTTTCTGCATTAACTACTATAAACTAAATTATATAACCCGTAAAGACCAATATCCGCTGCCCTTACTTAAAGAAACACTAGCCTATATAAGTAAGGCTAAGATCTTTATAAAGCTTAATATCCGCTAGGCCTTTTACTAGATTAGGATAAACTCTAAATCTAAAAATCTTATTATATTTTAGACCTGCTACGGATTATATAAATATAAAGTATTACCTTTTAGACTAACCAACAGACTGGCTACATACCAACGGTATATAAATAATATACTCTTTAACTACCTTAACAACTTCTACACAGCCTACTTAGATAATATTATAATTTACTCTAAGAATAAACTGGAATATAAGGAGCATGTCTATAAAGTCCTATAATAGCTCTGCGAAGCTGGTCTCCAGGCCAATATTAGGAAGTTAGAATTTAGTGTTAAGCGTACTAAGTACCTAGGGTTTATTATTAATATAGACGGAATTAAGGCAGACCCGGAAAAAACGGCTGTAATTAACTAGTAGACACCCCTATGGACCGTAAAGGGGGTGCAATTATTTTTAGGTTTCTATAACTTCTACTAACACTTTATTAAGAACTATAGTAGGATTGCCTAGCCTCTTAACCGCCTTACTAGGAAAGACTAGCCATTCTACTTTAACGCCATATATATGTAGGCCTTTAATAAGCTTAAAAAACGGCTGGTATTAGCTCCCCTACTTACCTACTTTAACCTAAAACGGCTCTTAATGCTAGAAACTAATACCTTAGACGGCATAATAGCCAGTATTTTTTCCTAGAAGTAACTGGATGGAGAATAGTACCCTATTATATACTATTTAAAGACTATAATAGATGCCGAGCTAAACTACTACATCTATAATAAAGAAATGCTGGCTATTATCTCTAGTTTTTAGCACTGGTATATACAGCTAAAGGGGACCCCTAAGCCTATTAAGGTAGTTTTAGATTATAAGGCCTTAGAATACATTATAATAACCAAGGCCCTTATAGCCTAACAGGCACGCTGAGCGGATATCCTATCTTAGTTTAACTTCTTAATTATATATAGACCAGGCGCTATAAACCGTGCGGATGCTCTTATAAGGCGTAAATAGGACCTAGGTAACTAGGTAGCTGTGAAGATCTTATTACAAACCTAAACACTACTATAACTAGAGCACCTCAACCCCTAGATATAGGCAGAACTAAATATAGACTTTTTAGGTGCCAAGATATATCCTATTAACCCCTTAGGATTTAACTTTATTAATAAATTACTATAGGTAAACCATATAGCCTCTTCCCTATAGGAATACCGTAAAAAGGCAAAGAACGTTACCAGCCTATGGTCCCTTAAAAATGGATTACTTAAGCATTAAGAACGGCTAGTAGTAATAAAGGAACAGAACCTATGGACTTAGCTTATTACCGAAGCACATGCCTAGGTCTTTATAGCCCACCCTAGAAAAAATAAGACCTATAGAATTATTAGTAACCGCTACTACTAGCCCAGAATAGTTATAGATATTAACCGCTATATATAGAACTGCAACGACTACTATAGGTCTATAATTCCATAAGATAAAACCCTAGGGCTATTAAAGCCACTCCTAATACCAGAACGCCCTTAGTAGTATATCTTTATAGACTTTTACAAGTTACCTACAGACCGCGATAAATATAATATAGTTATAATTCTAGTTAACCGCTTTGGCAAGCGCCCGTTTTTAATCCTCTATTATAAGAATATTAATGCTAAAGAGGCGGCCTAACTATATATCTACTATATCTACCAAATTTACGGACTACTAAATACTATTATATCCAACCACGGGCCGCAGTTTATATTAGCCTTTTAGAATAAGTTTACTTAGATTCTAGGTATTAGGCTAAAGCTCTCTATAGCTACCACCCCCAAATAGACGGTTAGACAGAGATTATAAATTAATACTTAGACCAAAGACTCTGGCCCTTTATTAACTACTTTTAGAATAACTAGGGCGAACTACTACCTATAATAGACTACGCCCAGGAAACCCTACCCTATAACTCTATAGGGTTTGCACCTATTTAGCTAGAAATGGGATACCTACCCTATATAAGCTTTAACAGGGAGAGACTGGAAGGACCACAAACTATACGTAAAAAACTATCTTATAAGGAAGTACAGCAGTATACTAGACGCTTAGAAGAAGTATAGGCGGTAGCCTATAAGAACCTAGAGAAGGCCTAGAAATTAATAAAATAGCAGGTAAATAAGCATAGGCGCGAGCCTAACTTTACTATAGGCAATAAGGTCTAGGTTATAATAAAGAACTAAAAGATAGAATGGCCTAGCTATAAGCTAGACTATAAGATAGTAGGACCGTATAAGATTCTTAATAAAGAAGGCAACTTATACAAGGTTAAACTCCTAGACTTAATTAAAGTCCACCCTGTTTTCTTACCAGATAAGCTATAAAAAGCTATAAATAACCTACTACCTAGATAAAGGAATGAGCCTCTACTACCAATTTAAGTTAATGGCAATAATAAATAGGAAGTTAATAAAATACTAGCCTATAAACTAGTACAAGGAACGCTAAAATACCATATCTAATAGAAAGGTTACAATCTAGACCCAACCTAGTACCCCGCCTGGAACTTTATAGATTACCCTTAAAAGCTTAAAGAGTTCTATAACTAATACCCTAACGAGCTAGGACCCCTAAAGTATCTAGACAAGTAAATAGAGTGCTAGTATAGCGAAGATAATAAGCTACCTGTCGAGCATATAGATAAGAACACCCCACGGACATGATACGGACATACAAAGCCTAAGGGCAGGCTTTTTCGGAGGGGGGGTAATATTACAGCGCTGGCACATTGCCGCAGATTGCCGCAAAGTGCCGTCACGTGACCAGAGAATTGTATATAACTTTGAGCGGTGCTTCTGTTCTTCCCCTTTCCTTTCTCTAGCTTTGGATCCTCGTTTATAGACAATCTAATTGTACAGGCTTACGCGACCCTCTTACCGTACTTGTGCCTCGATTGACTGAGTCGCTAACAAAGGGGGGGTTTTATTTATTTTTAATTTTACTTAGCCGTTAGAGGATTTAATTAAAGGTTTACTAGACTGGCGGAGCTATTCTACTAGCTATATTAGTTTATTATAGCTAATAGTTACTCCCCTATAATTCTAGATACTAGACACGTCTAATAGGCTTTATATTTTATTAAATGCCTTCTTAATAGAGGTATTTCTACTTTATAGTGTGGTATTCGCCTATCTTTGTTGTGGAGGGCTATTGCTAGGCGTAGTTCTGGCGGTTACACGCGAGTGCAAACTACCGTTATTTAACGTATGCCTCCCCTACAATGTATATATCTTAGGGGGATTCTCTAGGTATTTTTTAGGGTTCTTTTAGTTAGTTTTAGTCTTTTTGGGCCGGGTATAGCAAGAGCTCCTTTTCTATCATCTTATAGTTATATTAAGAGCGTCGTCCAGCGCATTAGTGAAAAAGGTTAATATATAGGTAGAAAATACCTAAAATATGAATAATTTTAAAGTTATATTAAGTGTATATATAAACTAAATCACTATAGGAGATACCTTTAAAAGGAAGACTTTTATATAGTTACTAATACCTCCCTTTCTACGCAGCGGCGTTAACCTTTCTCTAGGCGGCGACGTTAATCTAAAACGGACCAAGAAAGAGCTAGGGGTATCTTTCTCTAGGCGGCGACGTTAATCCGGAACAGACTAAGAAAGAGCTAGGACGAACCTGTATAGGTAGGCTGGAACGGACTTAAATGCAGGTGTTGGTTAAGATGGGAGGACAACAAGTTTGGTTAGTAGGCGGCTAAGGGACGGTAGCTGCGCGGCGTCGAGTTATCATAGGCCCACGCCTGCAAGACACGGTCAGCCTATTGTTATAAGAGCGTTATAGGTAACGCAAAGCAGCCAACAGCTGTGGGGCGTGGTATATAATAGCAGTAATGGACGACTCTAGGAACCTTACCCCTTTACTAGGCTCTAACTCCTAGTAGACCTGTCTTAGAAGAAGGATCAATACCTTATTAATAACACTGTCTATATAGCCTAAAAGGACGGATGCGCATGTTAGTCTATTTAGGCAGGGGCAGGCTGTAAGGATAGGCTTATGGAGCAAATTAGGTGCACACGGGTAGGAGCTAGCTTTGTCCACCAGCTGCTGTGTTAACTATGGTAAGGAACTAGGCAAGCAGTTTAGGCAAACTTGCTATATATAGTAGTTTTACAATGTATATATATTCTAGCCCCTACTAGACAGTCTAGACCCAGAGAAAAACTATATCCTTGCCATATAAGAACCGTATTACAATACCTATATATAATTAACATACTGCCTCTGAGGATTTTAGCTCTTATACAAACCAAAAGCAGCTATACACGTGTGCTTTATAATTAGCAAGGCTATCAGCCTATCCTTATAGTCATAGCAGGCAGTCAACCTAGATATTGCAGTTATAATAATCTAGACATATAGGGGTCCGGTACAAATTATTAATATATATAACCCTAGGGTTAAAGGGGTCCTATAAATAGAGAATATTATATTAGTAATAAGCTTACTAGAAACCAAAGGCATAAAGTCTATCCTATTAGGAAACATAAACCTCCACTACCTATAATAGGGGGGTATCTATGTTGCTACTAAATAACAGGTAGAGTGCCTACTAAGAGCTATAGACATCTAGGGCCTTAAACTGGCTACCCCCCCAAAAGCAATTATATGGCAATAAGGCACCGCCAGAAGCATAATTAACCTTATATTTATAGACGAAGGCCTATACTAGAGACTTAAAAGGTGTAACCCTAAAGAAGAATAGGCACTTACCTTAGACCATATCCCTATCCAAATACAGCTAGACCTGGATATCAAGGCGCAACTAAACAGCAAAAGATATGTAATAAGAAAACTTAAGACAGACAGCTTTCTTAGTATAGTTAAACAATAACTTTAAAACCTAGAAGAAATTTGCCCAATACTAAATAAGCAAGGCTTATTAGCTACCCCTAAAAAAATTAACTAAAGACTAGAAAGGATCTAGGTAGCAATTAAAAATGGACTAAAAGAGCACTGCCTAGTCTTACAACTAGGCCCCTACGCGCGACATATATAGTCCGCATAATACGCGGTTTTTATTGCCAGCTAATAATAAGCAAGAAGGAAATATACAAGCAGCTATAACCCTAAAGACAAAAAATAATATAAAGACAAGAAACCAGTTAAAGAACACCCTAAAAAAAGAAGCAAGGAATAACTGGAGATGGTTTATAAATAAGCACACTTTTAACCTAAGCCTCCCCTATAATAAGGGCCTTTAGGCCATAGCAAAATAGGTAAAGAAAAAGGCAGGGCGCCTAGCAGAAAACCTATACCTACCACCCCTACAAAGAGTAGGGGAGTTACAGGCCACTAATAATAATAATAAAAAGGTAAAGATCCTTATAGAAAGATTCTTCCCCTAACCAGCTCTAGCAAACCTTAGTAATATTATAGGTAAAACACCAGTAACTTACCTGTGGGTTAACAGCAATATAACAATAAAGGAAATAGCCAGAACCATTAGCCGCCTTTTAAATAATATAATACTAGGACTAGATAGGATACTAAATAAGGCCTTAAAGACCTATAAACCACTTATAGCACCTTAGCTTGCAAATATAGCTAAAGCATGCTTTACTATAGGCTACTACCTACAACTCAGAAGGTCCATAATAACAGTTATTCTATAAAAAGAAGGCAAAGTAGACTACTTAATCCCAGGAAGCTACCGCCCTATTGCCTTAAAAAACACCCTTAGCAAGATCCTAAAAATGGTAATAGCGGACCATATAGTAGATACGGCTAAGGAACACGCCCTACTACTATAAAGTTAAATAGGGGCAAGAAAGAACCGCTTAACACTATCAGCACTTATATTACTCACTGCCACCATTAAATCTACATAGGCGATATAAAGGGACTTTATAGTATCAATGCTTAGCCTAGATATTAGTAGTGCCTACAATAATATACCCCATAAGCGCCTCCTATATATCCTCAAGGCAAAGGGCTTCCCAGAATAGATCATATAATTTATTTAAGAGTTTATAGGCCAGAAAGAAATATTACTAGTCTTTAGCGGATACCAGAGCCCCCCTATTACAGTTGCAACAGGAATACTATAAGAATTACCCCTCTTGCCTATACTCTTCCTTTTCTTTATAAGCAACCTACTTAAGTCCTTTAAGGAAGGGGCGACCTAGGGGATAGGCTTTATTAATAATACAAACCTAATTATATAGGCCAACAGCCGCAGAGAACTGCAGAACACTAGAGAAAGCCTATAACACCTATATAGAATAGGCAAGACGACACAGAGTCTAATTCTTACTAGAGAAATACCAGCTAATCCATTTTATAAGAAAACGCAACCAATCTACAGATCTCTAGCATATAATCTATATCTAAGGCTTTAGGGGCCAACTAGTTTAAGGCCTAAGGGTACTAGGAGTATAGGTAGATAGTAAGCTCTAGTAGAGCGCATATGCGTTATAAGCGGCCTATAAGGGCCAAGCGCAGTACATTATAATATCCAGAATCGTTAATTCTATATAGGGCCTATGCTTCTAGAGGTCACGCCTACTATATACAGCAGTTATCCGGCTAATCATAACGTATAGATCTAGTGTTTAGGCTATAGGAGAAACCAAGAAAGGCCCCTCTAAAGCACTCCTTAAACCACTCTAAAAGGTCCAAATAGCTTGCCTCTGGAGTATAACAGGCGGGTATAAGTAAACGGCTATAGCACTGCTTAAAAAGGAAGCTAATATCCCCCCCTTATAATTATATATTAAAGCCGCTGCAATACAAAGGGTATAAAAGGAGCGTAACTCTAGTATTATAAAATATATTAAGTTACGCCTAAACAAACTATGGAGGGACCCTAGGGTGCCCTATAGGAGAGCTAACCAATAACCCCAAAGTAGGGAAGACATATTAGAGAAATAGGTGGAAAAAGTAGAAGAAAAATAGTACCATATTAGGGCCCAGGCCCATATAGAGAAGGAAGGGAGATATACAAGAAACCAGTAAAGATAATAGTAAAAAAGAGAAAGGAGCCAAAGTAGAGCATAAAAAAGTACTAGGAAACCATCTACCGCAATATAATACTAGTTAGACCAACACTAAAAAGGTATATAGGAGTTAAAGATACAGAGGCTATCTTAGGCAAAAGGAACCCAGGCCGCAGTATAGTTAATGCTATAGGGGGTAAACACCTAAGGGCTCTAAGAAGGCCTAATAAAGGCAGAAAATATAATAGCAACACTTTTAAGAACAGGAATAATAGAACTAAAAGACTGGCTCTACTAGGTAGGTGTCCTAATAGGTAGCCTAAGGTGCAAGTATAGCTAGCTAAGACAGACACTAAAATACGTAATACTATTATACCCCTTATACACCAACTAAGAAGCAATACTCTTAGTAGCTGGCACAGAGAACTATAATACACTACTCTTAACATAAAAAGGTCTTAAGGCGGTTACCCAGTAGCTTATTAGTTAAAATATACTAAACCAGTTTTGGGTTACAAAGGAAATAGTAATAGAAGGCAAAGGGGCAAGCACCAGGCGCCCCCTAATAACTCTATAGTAGTAGAGTTAAGTTTGCGATACTAGCGCGTCCGTAGGCTTATTACGGCAGCAGTGGTTCCTAAAGAGGTTAAAAAGTAAGGTAGTAGAGCACTATAGGTAACTCACAGGCGCCTCGTAGGCGCTATACAGGCGAGTCCTAAAAGGCGGGGAGATGGATTACGGGGTTTTCTTATATAGAGTTTTCTCCCCATATGTATATAAGGAGTAGTCCGCGTGGGTCCAGTAGGGATCCAAATCGGACGTTAAGCAATGAATTACTATTATTATTATATAGTTACTAAATAATTATAAATAGGAATTTATTATAGAGATAATATCTGCCCTTAATTAATTCATTAAACTTCTCATAATTTTAAAAGGAAAACACTTTTAATTGATATAATTCTACTAAGGAAAACACCCCATCAAGTATATATAACATTAAAAAGTAGTTAAAAAATTTTATTATGTTATATTTAACTAGATTACTTGTAACCGACTACCAGTACCATACCAAAACGGTACTTTGTCTCATCTTATGACTCACTACCCTGTCTTTTGTCATCGCATATCTCACTACTCATTTCTATTACCTATTTATTACCTATTACCGACTAAGTGGCAATGTCGACCTGGTGGCCAATTAGGTAACAGTTACAAATCATCGTCGGCGTCTCCGTCAACCTTTGCCACGTATTTCGTGTATATAGTACACCTGATTTCCATAGATTTACAATCAAGTCGTTCACTCAATTCTCCCACACTGCAAAGCTTACATTACTACTATTTTCTTACCTAAAACTAAATTATTCAGTAATAAAGCCTAATTATTATTTTTTCAATGGCTATATAAGCCACTATATACTTAAATTTTTATTAAAATATAAATAATATAATATATAACTTATTTTTCCACTGCTTTATTTAATATAATAACCCTTAAATCTATTATATTTCTCCTTTATAAAATTAAAACATTAAGACCAAATTATAGAGCTTATATTTCTTAATAATATAACTTTAATTAAAGGGTGCTGCTTTACTAAGTATAACTATAGAGCTTAAAAGGAAAGCCTTTTAGCAAAAATAGTTAAATTTAGGTAGTATACCTTTAGTATTTGTCTATAGAATCCGCGTAAGGGCTTTAAGTCTTTATAGGTTAAAAATAGGGCTTTAATAGAGGGTTGGAGCTTTAAATAAGCTAATAGAAATTAGTTTAATATTAAAGCCACTCTAAAAAAAGCCCTATAATATATATTGGAGGCCGTCGAAATCGGACTCTGCACCTATACGTGGTGACGGCTACGAACCTGGTCTTCAAAGTTCAGATCCAGAGCCAATGCAGAGACGTCGCACAACGTGCGGACAGGACCTGGTGGTGGTTGTGGGCGTTAGGGGCGGTGGTGAAAAATTTTCAGATGGTGAGATCTTGAAAACCACCACTGTTGGCCCTCTACAGTACGACAACTACTACACTGTTCTCCTATCCAGGGCACCTATACGATCCAACATGGATGCATGGTATTTGATAACATCCCCCGACCCCCAATTGAAAGCATTAATGACCTTATATCGACGAACAAGTGAACGAACGAACGAACAAGCAAATATACGGCCCCTCCTAACCCCTAGGGCGATCGCCCGCGGAGCATGCGGTCACTCGCCGTTAACTACCGAATACTACCTAGCAGCCTAGATTGCGACCCACGGTTTTCCCTGTCTCCTTTCAACGGAGTGGTGACCCTTAGAAAGGGCCTAGCTGGGGCCTAAGCACAAAAGATACCCAAATACAACATATCCCGCTCGCTTATTAGTATTACGGTAGTTAGAACGGATGAATCCCCCTTACGCCTTCGATGGCTCTAGGGGGGGGGAGGCATGGCGTATATGGCAATGGTCTACAAGAGATAGCATACAGGGGATGGTTAAGATATGGAACACAAAGCGCACGGCAGTCGATTGGCAAGGCCTAGATGGGACGTAGTGAACCCCAGCTTTAGATAAGCCAAGGAAGGAAGCAGTGGTTCCCAAGGAGTTCGAACATCTAAGGAGGACAGGACGTAGCCGTAGGCCCGCAGGGCCGCTGCTACGGACGGACATGGCAAAGCAGGGGTTTTTCATCCTACTAAGGTGGCTCATAGGGTTTTTCCGTCCCCTATATTAATAAGGGTTTTCTTCCTTCAATTTATAAGTTTTCCTTGTGTACGGAGTAGTCTGCGTGGGCCTAGATAGGATCCGTATCAGACGTTAATCAAAGAACTTACTACTATATATTGGATAATTTAAGGCCTTTATAACGAATATATACTAATTAAAAGACTTACTAGCTTTTATAAAAAGGAAGTTAATAACTTAAGCAACTTATTATAGAGGCTGTATATAAAAACGCTTAAATATATAGCTTGCAATAGCAGCTTAAAGTCCTTAAAGACTTAAAATTTTATAGGTAGGTAGCTATAAATCTAAATACAAAAATTATAAATATAGATTTAATCAAACAAGGTATCCCTTAACCCGCTTATTTAGGTCCTACGTTATCGATAAGAATCTAGCCAATAGGAAGCTCTTGTTCAAGCCTCCGTAATAAGAACTGCAGTGACCTAAGGTTCTTCGTACAGATCGGTACGGTATTCGTGCACGGTGCAGCTTGGCATTGCACCCCAACGGGTTAAGGGATAGAGGAGGTAGAGGAGAAAGAGGCTAAAATAAGAGCAAAGGAGTCAAAACCAGAGCCTTAAATGGCGTTAGGTAGAAAGGCCAGGGCCGATTTATTAAATAGCATATAGGAGTAGGAGATTAAATTGATTTGGTCAAGTATAGGTAGCTTTAAAAGTGATAAGGTTTGATTTGCTTAAGTAGCCGAGTTCTAGGGATCCGAGCTTACCTATAGGCGATAAGAAACTTAAGCCTAATTAGGTATAAGCCTTAAAGTAAAATATATGCGCCTATTAAAGGAAGGTTAGACTATACTCTATATAGCTAATATTACCTAACTAGATATAGTAAAAACCGTAAGTAAGCTAATAGAATTCTCTTAAAATCCGTTACTAATTTATATCGTAGCTACTATAAGGGTAATTACCTACTTTTATTAAACTGAAACTCTTATAATAAAGTACTTAAAGGAGAATATAATAAGCTATATCTTTATAAGGGCAAGCGACGCGGCGTTTAGTAATGATTTAGTAAGTAGGAGAAGTATAGAAGGCTATCTATTTGCTTTATTTAGAGGACTAATTAACTAGTAATTAACTAAGCAAAGATTAGTAATAAAATTAAGCATAGAATTAGAGCTCCTAGATCTATTATATACAGCTACTAAATTAATTTAGTAGTAGTAATTCTTTAAGAAAGTTAACTTTAAAACCGAGGAGAAGTAAGTAATATATTATAATAATATATAGACAATTTAACCCCTTACTAAAAGTAACGCTAAGCTTAATACTAAGCTCTAATACGTTAATATCTAATACTACTAACTCCGCTAGAAAGTTTATAAAGGAAGAATTAATATTAAATAGATACCTACTACTGATATAGTAGCAGACGGCTTAACGAAGGCTCTACTACGTTAAAAGTATAAAACGTTCGTTTAATAATGAAATCTTATTAATATTAAAAATCTAATTTAATTCGATTTAGATAATATTTAGGTAAGATAACTATATAGGGGATTTCTTCAACTTAACACCAGATTAGTATCATGACTTTTTGTATTTCTATAGCAGTCTAGAAGGCTCTATACAGCTAGGGGGGGGTGTTAACCTAAGTTGGCTTTCCATTACCTATCAACCTATTTCTATTACTTATTTATTACCTATTACCAACTAAGTAGCAATATCGACCTGGTGGCAATTGAGTAACAGTTACATATCGTCATCGGCGTCTCCGTCAGTCTTTTGCCACCTTCCTCAAGTATATAGATAGCTTCTAGAGCCAGCTTCAATCGACAGAGTTCTTATTCCTGATCGTCTAGTTCAACAGAAATCGATCGGGTGCTACCTGGTTAGGTGGATTGGCATTGAGAAAAAAATAGCTCTGAAGATTTGAGGATCGAAATACCATTAGACCATCTCTCTACCAATGGAAAAAACAACCTTGCGAATGCGCCGCTCCTAGGGCTCTGAATATCCGAAATTACGTATTTGTACCTATTGCTTTAGAATATATCACGTGTTAAGCTTTTGAACATCATTCTTTGATTGGTCATTAATATTCTTAAGCGAGGAGAGCTCAAAAGGGTAACCGGTGTATGAACAGCGAAACGACTTCTCCACATTTTCAAGAGCTATTTCATAGGGTCTTGATTACCAACAAGAGTTTCGAAGGACATAAAAAAGTACCTGCCGTATGCCTGAATGTGTGCCTGATACGAGCTCCCTAAGCCATCTTGATTGCGTCCCCTTCCGAATACAGTAACCGGTGGAGAAGACTCTGTTCTATCGCACTATAGTTAGCTTCAAAAGTACAAATTGCCTCAAGAACCACATAAAGAGTGAGGCAGATCTGATTATCCAGACACAAAGCGGAAAACATGTCAATGACCTTTTTTGTGGCTTCAAGCATTGCCCAGAACCGACTTTTAAAACTACGGCGGCTATGGCTATACCGGTCGCCTCTGAAGCCGTGGGATTTTATACTAGCTGATCTTCGTAATAGTTTATCTATAACTGGGAGGGCATCCATCTCTTCCACCAACCTGCTCCCCTACAGATTACCACTCAGCGCCGGCACGAACTCCGCAGGCTAGTCATTGAGTCTTAAGTCCAGCTAACCGAGGAAGAGAAGTTATGCGAAGGCGGTCCGAACTACAAGCCCCCAAGATGAGGGTTGAGCAGAAGCAAGACAGATGTATCTCTATTGACTGTGACAATATCAAATGTCAACTTGTCGACCAAAAGGTTTGTTGAAATATTGCCCGTGTAACCAAAGACTCCTACTGACTATAACCGCAGTCTTATCCTTGTTGCTGGTCGGATGATTCGAAAACTGAGCCGATACCTCTCAAGGAAGAACCCTATAGCGCTTTAGCGGAGAACAAATTTGGCAGAAACGGGTTTCAAAGAGCGATGCGGGAACCTCACAGCTACCCCATCATTGGCGCTGGTAGGAACAACTATGAAACGTGGGGCTTTCAAAAGCGTAAGTGATTGTTATGTGCAGGCAAAATAGGATGCAGGCTGAAAATATAGCTGATACTGAAAATGACCAACACGACCAAATAAATATCCTCGCCGACCTACTAAATACCACATTGAACTCAAACGAAGACGGCCAACGTCAAGCAAGCCACTCCACCTTTAATTCTGCGACAAGAACCAAAGCAAGTCAAATGAACACCCCGGAATTACTGATGGCTAGCTGGGATTCGACTACTGAAGCCGAAGCTCCTGGGGCTATTCAGCCCTTTCAAGGTATTGAGGACTATTATGATCCGATGTCGCGCTGGTTGAGCGAAGAGCCACACGAGGTGACGTGGAGCGAGCTCCAATGTTCACTAAACTTCAACTACTGGGTGAAAGAGCATAAATTGAAGTAAAACTCTTGACTTACTACTTATGCGTTGGTTGAGTTGTGTTGATTACAGTATTGATTGTAGTGCTAAACTGTCCACGCGGGTTTGAAGGTTTCTGTAGGATTTCTGTTTGAAATTACAAAGCTGTACTTCACCTTCAATTGTTTAATTTAATATCATCCGCTTATTGTGCAAACCTTGGCAACAGTATGGACCCCACAGCCCATCTTCTCGTCTCTCGCAGCCTTAGTTCTAGGTGCTCGTAACATAACCGGAAAGTCCAATGTCTCCAGGTCACCTTCGACCTGCACCGTCATTCTCCCAATCTCCTGAAACCCGAAAGACTTGTAAACTGGCTCACCCATAGGACTACTCTCGGTCCCGCAGTGAATGCCCTCAACGTCTGCCTCAGCGGTGCCCCATGCTACGAGCCGTGAGGCAGCGCCGTGGCGCCGGAAATCTCGATGGGTGACTAGAAGTTGCATGTACCACATTTCGGGATAGTCCGGAGTGAAGAGGGTCGCGCGGACGCGGGCTTCTTCCTCTACGAAGGCTTTGACGCGTGCCGGGTCGGCGTCGCGGCGAGAGTATCGTTTTGAGAGGGACCAGGCTGTTGCTTTGGTTACTAGAGCTAGCAGGGTTACTCAGTCAGAGACACATGGCATTGGATGGAAGATTACGCGGGATAATTGCAGGGTATTCGCTCGTGAGCACAGCTGCACAGGATGCTTACTATCAAAAGCATTGTGCCAGGTATTCTTGCGCGCCCATCGGGCCCTGGCAGCGACCGAATTCCCAAGCCGTTCCCATATGGCCCACGCTACGATGGTGTCGGTTGGGACGTCTTGGGCAAAGTCGTCATCGTCATCGCTATCGGTGACTGTGACGAGAAAAGTGTACTTCTTGTTGCAGAGATCATCGGTAAGCTGGAGCTGCCACCAGAAAAAGTTGTCTTCGGGGTATTCGTGCCGATAGCGCCACATGTAGGGGAAGGTGGGATCGTCTTCCAGGCTAGTGACTGTGATCTCTGCCAGGCGGTGCAAATCTCGGGGTGTTGCCAAGCGAATGTGCATATTTGCAAACGGGCTGATGCTAGCGGGCGTTTCTTGATGCCCAGACTTCAATGGATGGCTGTTAAGGCTGCAAGGCTGACAAGACTGTGAAGACTGTTAAGGCCGTTTAAAGCTTGGGTTCGATGTTTTCCTATACGTCCAGTTAGATTTTGGAGCAGGGCGTTCGAAGCGTGCAACACGCGACGGCCGCATATGGTTCCTCTAGACGGTTAGAAGGAATAAAATCTCTAGCATTACTTCATCGAGTGAATGAACAACTCCGGACGTGCCATGTGAATTTTTGGCAGCAGATCACCGCCTTTTGGAAAATGCGTGAGGGTTGGACTACCTAGGTATCAAAAGAAGCCATACCACCATAGGGCCCAGGGAATGATTTCAGTTGGGGGTTTTTGGGGGCCTTGTAGAAAACCGAGGCGACGAACGACGAGCAAGCTTTGTTCATGACAAGCCCGCCATCGTAAGCCCTTCTTATGCGTGTTGCTGCGGCCTGAAGATCGGGAGCGTCGTAGCAGGCCAAGACTCGCAAAATCGAATTCAACTCCCACCGGTTACCTTATTCGGACTTGGCCTGTGCACCTGCAGACGCAAATCGCACTTTGCTCGCCACGACTCGCCCTGTATTTCGGGACGACCAGCACACCGGTTACCCTTCGCGGTCAAATCTTGATGGGCCGCGCCATTTTGCACTGTTATCGAAGGTGCATGGACACTTTGACGTAAGAAAGACGAGATTCGCCCTCAGATATTCAGACTCTAGGATGGTACCTTTAACCGTCACGCACAGACTCTGCAATCCACTCTTTCACTTAGATGCAGCAGAGCGTCAAGGTTCATTTTCCAAACACCAGAATGCTAGACGCACTCTATTAAGGACGGTCCAAGGATGGTCCAATACAAGTAAACAAATTGACAGACAAACATAAACGAGTCGCAAGCATCTTAAATGTTCAACTAATCAAGCTAGAGGCTAGGTATTCAATTTAGCCAATTGTTTAAATCGGTCTCACAGCCAGTCCTCTCTCATGCCTGAGACCTGGAGCATAGGCGTTGAGAGTCACAGGGCATGTGCCTAGTGCTATTAATTTCAATCGTCCTCCTCTCTACGTGTTGGTGTGTGGCTCTCCAGTGCGGAATCTACTCTTTCCATTGATGCCACCGCCAACAGTACTAGACCCATCATCACACACGGCAGCACTATATCCGTTAGTTTCCACAATGGCATCCGAACTAAATAGAGACTCACCGAACGTGCTTCGAACAGCGGACTCGAAGCATTTGAGGACGGTCTCCTGGATCTCCAAACTGTACTCTCGCAGGTTCCCTAGATTTTGCAGCGCTTCACGGATAATCTGACGTCTATTAGATCCTACCTCGAGAGTGAATAGAAAATGCTACAGACCTTTTCTGTATCGGGTGATTCCCCCAACTGATGTCGGGTCTTGGTCTTGAATAGGGATCGTGCCATCGATGAAGAGATGGCGATCACAAGGTCACCCCCAAGGGTAAGCGTAAGATCATATATGGCGATCATCTGTGGCTGGTCTGGAAAAGCTGTAAGCACTGGGTTTCGGAGAGGTTTGGTTCATGCGATCACATTTTCTTTCGACGACTGCAAGGAGCGCAACCAACAAACAGCTCTGCCACACCCCCGTGCAAAATCCTAAAGCTACCAAAAATGGTAAGTAGCCGACAAGTTCTGGTTCTGATCCTCATAGTATTAGTGGCTGGTTATATTCGTATCACGAGAATAGCCTTACTCATCGCCCCTGTAGCATACAAGATGTACAAAAGTTCCGTAAAAGCTGTGTTGATGATCATTAAATCCTTGACCTGGCGTCTCTTTCTAATAACCCATCCCCCAAAAACTGCACCCGCCGGTTGACCGAGATAAACGCAGGTAAGAGCCCAATCATGGAACGAGGACCCATCAAATGCTCGTATCTCGATGTACAGAGGAAGGTTGAACAAAATCTAGGTTTGTAGGCATTAGCTGAGCTCAATTTTTCTAGCAAGCATAGTACGCTTCTGTCTCATACCGCGTTGAAGGAGAAAACGACCCCGAAGACACAGACTAAAACCTTGACCACGGAGAGATCTTTAAGATGCTTGACAGGAATGATGGGCCGTTCTGGAAACTTTGTCTCAAAGTAAATGAAAGCTCCGATTAAGAGCGGCGCTGCAACCAGGAGGGTTATTTCTGCGGGGTGGTTCCATGGCATAACGTTGTCCCCGAGAGTAAGCGCGAAGAGAGGCACCGCAATGCACGCAACAAGGAATATCCCCCCAGTTATGTCGAGCTGGGAAAATGTTGGATGAATCGCGGCCGGCAGACCTGGTGTTCCTGCTCCGTTGGGACGATTGCGGACAAGGCGGAAAGAGAAGTAGAGGAACACCGTTGCAACTGCGATTGAGATGACTTCAAATAGGAAGACCCTGCAGCACCGTCAGTTTTCTAGGGGTTTCGGCAGCTGGAAACTGCGGACCAGTGCCAATCCAGGGCTTTTGAGATGGTCGATCCCAGCGGCCCACCTGCCATGAGAGCTACAGTCTCGACACAGGTGACAGCGCTTTGCCACAAGGCAATGTCAGTTAAGGAAACAAGATCTTTAAGCAATCAGCGGCGGGAAGGTCAGAGTACACGTCCGGTGACTGACCGTTGATGATAACTGTGGTCAAGAGTGATGTGCCCGATGACCCTAAGTTTACTATTATTCTCGAGAATGACAGTTGCCAGAGTCTGACGCTGAACCCGCTATTTGACTTTTGTCAGCAACTGTGTTTGTGTTGCCAAGACAGATGCAGCGAGATTTAACATACCATAGCAATACTCCAAGGCCATAGGCGGAAAAAGCAAATAAGATGGCATGCTGTCGTCCGTACAAATTGGAGAAGTGACCGTACTAGTGTGACTTTAGCAGGCAAGTTCAGTGAGCTGTGTCATATCATTTCATTGTGCTTAATGATTGGCTTGTGGTCTGTGTGGAGGACAATTGTCCGGCCATCATTGAACAGAATGATATCGGAATTATTCACACAGTTGGGAATGATAGTAAGTAGAACTATGAAAACCTCTTTGATGTCTTATGGACTAGGCCACATGAGATCTGTAGTAGGGTGCCTAATCGTAGCTGCGGAAAGAGATATATTTTTCTATCTTTTGATATGGAGGGTACTCACCAGTGGCTGGAATGCAGCAAAGCTGATGGACCCTGTCAATACAATCCATACGGCATCTTTGAGGCTGTTCAAGTTCGACGCTAGAATAAAAATGAGCCAACTGAACCCTTGAGAAATTATTTGGTTTGGATTTACCTATTCGGATGTAATTGGTCATCAGGAACGACAAGTCGAAGGCTGTATTGAAGCAGCTATATAAAACATTAACCCACCGTAGCACACCCTTGGACCAAGCAAATTCTTACCCAAAGAGCAAAGCCGGAGCAATGATAAAAGCCAAGCGCGATGTTCGAAGGTGCTTGCTCGGAATATCTTCTGAGTCCTCCAAAGCATTGCGGCTTGATCCTGAACCGTTGCTCTCCAGCAACGGCTCACTTTCCCGTGGGTCGGAAGCTTGACCTTGAGAAGGATTGGCCATACTGATCCGCCTAGTTTCAGTACACTATCAACCCGAAGTGAGCTGTAAGTGTATCGGAACACAGTTGTTGTTCTTGGCACGAATGTATGTTGCTTTGATAGCAAGATTATAGGAACAGGAGCTCGGATACCAGAGCGGAGGCCCTCGGTTGTGGAGCAAAGAGTTGATTTGGTAGGATATATGGACCTCCTGGAGTTAACGATAGCATTGACACATAGAAATAAGCTCTGTTGATAGGATAAGAAGAGCTTCAAGAAATCGCGTTGGTGTGGAAGTTGGTTAGCAAAGTGTCAACGGGCAGAGAGTGTCACGGGCGTGTTCTACGCTAGGCCCAATTAGGCGGACACATACGAAAACGGTGAGGCGAAAGGCTTTGGAACGTGGTTCGTGACAGGGCCCATCGTCCCCCATTGTCCCCTCGTATTGGCTACTCGTAACCCTGTAGAGACACAAAGTATCCTTTTCGAAAGCATCCGCTGAGCGAATCGATTTACAACAGGGCTGCTACAGCTAAGAATGAGGCTGACGTCTAACGCGAATCTGGTGACTTGCCTGAACCCTGAAACGTCCCATGGGTGAACGCGAAAGTTACGCCATCGAACACTTTAGCTAATTAAGAACCCATCCGCCACTCTTGCCTTCGCATGCTATCCCCACCCCACTATGTCGGCTCAGTTAGTTCTAACATCTGGCCAAAAGGAGCGTAATCAGCATTACGAGTCGAACGACACTGTGCAACATATCGACCGTGCGACCAATGCTCATCAGAACGAGCTTACTGGGACTATCTTCCCGCCTTTACTCGACAAGCAGTATGTAGATGAATACGACTTGGCATTGAGACAGACTGCCACAGACACCACCCAAGCTTTTTCCTGGAACGGGATAGCCCTTTTACCAGAAATGGAGGGTCAAATGTTTCCTCCAGCTACATTCGCTTTTCCACCCGTCCAAGGGTACTACAGTTTTGATGATGGGCTCCTTTCAAATGCAATTGATGAATCTACAAGCTGTGCTACGATCAGTGACGAAGCGACCCTCACAGAGTGGGATCGTCTTTCCCTAGGATCAACAGCACTTGCCCATGTCCCCTTAGCGGATGCCTATCCAGCTCATGAGTCCTTTATCATGAATCAAGAGCCAGGCGGCCAGAACTTCTTGCCAAACCCACCCGCAGAAGCTTTCTTAGACGGCAACGCTCAGACCCTTGAACAGAATCACGCAGCTTGTCTCGAATCAGCAGAGTTGACGCACGGACTCCTCACACGCGGTATATCAGATCAAGCCTGGCTTTTGGAACCGCAGTCTCACAACATTAGTGTATTAGCCACTCACGCATCAGAGGTGCTGCCGGCCTTAACATTGAACCCAGGGCTCCCCTATACAATATTAGATCCGAATCAGCAGGGGCCTTCCTCCACGTCGTTCTCCGTACAACCGGCATACGAACATGCACACGAGACTGAAGAGCCTAAAGCCGGATTAATCAGGCCGATAGATCAGGCCCCTGCGGCCGGTATTAACCACAAAAAGGAAGTCGGATCCAAGGCGACTATTACCGCTAAGGCTCCGGCCCAGCGCAAATCTCAACAATGCGGCATAAGAAAGAAAGCTTCATCTGCGAAAGCAGATACCGCGTTAGCGACGTTTACTTGCACAGTTGTAGGTGCTGATCAGCGATTATCTACATTTGCGACTGCTAGACCGAGGCGTGCGTTTAAGAATGAACGGAGGCAGGAGGTTGAAGCAGTACGGCGTTCCGGGGCTTGCTTCCGGTGCAAGTTGTGGAGAAAACCTGTACGTGAACATGATCGTAGTAGGAACGGAGATACTGAGAGGAATAGTGCGATACCGACCACCCATGTCAGAACTGTTTCCAAAAGGCGACTTCTGCGGGTAGTGATGCATCTATGATATGTTTCCGACCCAATGTGTCTGACTGCGGATTTTTCCGTGAGGGTATGTGTATTACTCAAGCCTTCTAGCATGAAAGAACTAAACATACGATAGCCTCTACAGTCCATAGCCAGCCAGTGTCTCAGGATATGGTTTGGATCACATCATCGGTAGTTACGTTACAATTCCACGTCGTCCCGCCATCCTGGAATAGTAGGCCGCTCGAGATACGGTGTCGGCATTTCCTGCCACGCGCACATGAGATCGTAATAAAACACGTTGGAGGCAGTGATGCCAATCGGGCCATCACGATCCCCGCCTATGCCGCGATAGATTTAGGAGAAGTGAAGAAACAACTCATGATGAATCTCCGCCACTACTGCGAAGTGTTCTTCAGAGATTCTATCCAACCTAAATCGACTCCAGTAGTAATGAAGACTATCGCAATGGCTTTGCATTTCTCTGTAAGCTAGATTTTGGGCCTTAGTCCTATAAGCATAAATATCACTCTTCTAATTTTTTTTTAGTCAAAGAATGAGAGAACGCTAGTAACTCAAGCCTTACAAGTCTGGGTGGGCAGCAAGCTATGCTCAACTGAACGGTCCCTTACCGGACTGGAGCTTCTTGGAATGACCAGCATCGATGACCCCGCGTCTCATCTGTTCGGCCATGTGCCCATACCACCTGTACTCGATCATCAATGTGATTCAATGGCCATCGAATACATGAAGGAGCTTACAGTCTCGCTGCTGAGTGCTATTAGTCGGAAGATCCAGGCAGGAAGACGTTGTCGGAAAGATTGGTTTGAAGTTTTTCTCTCCACATTTATTCTCTTAAACAATCTTGAATATGTGTATGGCATCCAGAAAACCTTCCAGAAATACCTTGGATCCACGGTTTGTCCCCCTTCTATCTAAGTATGGCCGCGAATCTACATGGTAGCTGACACATTTAGGACAAGTTCGGCTCTCACGTTAAGAGGACGTCTGAGAAATATATTGATAAATGGACCTGGTCTGCGGAGAACATATTATTTATGTACAATGCCTTCTTCAAGAACACTGGTGCACCATTCAGTTTAGACACCGTCGATTCTGCTATCGCAGAAGGTAACCTAGATAAGAGCGGTCAAGATTATGTTGCGGAAGTGATGCGCGTTCTCCGTAAGTTTATCATATTCATTGACATCGCCTCTCGCACTTTACAGTGATTCGAGCTGACTATTCAACAGCCGACATAAAAGCTTCTGCTCGAAAAGTGTCTGATGTGACTGATTGTAACTATGAAATGGTGTGGTGCCGGGAACTGTTTATTCCGGGCTGACCATGAGGTTGGGTTGTCCGGTTATCGTTCAGTACGAACACAACAGAGTGTCAGAACATCCTTTTCTCTGCGTTATGAAGAGATACAATCATGAGATCACTTACTTATCAATGATCCCCAGAAATTTTCATAGTTGTTGCACAGCAGCTAGACAGTCTTGTCGTCCAACAATCCCTCGGTCTCTCTCTTGGACAATGACGCTTCGTTCTTGGAACTACATTCTGGTAGAATCTATTCTTGGTTTATTCCACAAGTGCTGGGTCTTATTGCCATGCACCTTACAATGACTTCGACTGAATTGACAGTTGACCAAATTTCTTGTAAAGGAAGCAGATTCGCTCCATGCCTACTTCTATCCGCGGAAGGTGATTGAAGCCAGGGATAGCCGGCCAATAACGCCTGCGGGGAAGCTGCACGAATGACAGGCAATGCACCCGTGGATTGTTGCCGCACCAAGCGAGCCTCATTCCGACCCGACAATATTTCAGCAGGCAGACGAACTTCGTGCGATACGAAATTTGACAAAGATTTGTAGTTTGTTCCCAATGTGCACCCGCGGCATGCCCGATTCTTTCCGTTATCATATCAGGCCTGCTAAATCATCAGACATTCAGCAGGTCACTGCACTTGCAATCGAAGGTTTGGACTTGGATGATCTCTTCAACTACAATTTCCCTCATCGAAAAGAGTTTCCGGATGACTGCCATCTTGCGTGGTATAGGATTTTTGAGAGTTGGCTCTACATCCCGCGAACACAATTCTTAGTTGCCGAGGAGATGCCGGGACCGTTGGACGAGAACGAAAACGATAACGATAATCGTGACTTTGCATCAGACTCCAGTCAACCCGTTGCCACATCTAAGCCAGCCATTCTGGCATTTGCAAAGTGGGACTTCCATTATGCCGATAAACTTCCATCTCCTCCAGGAACTATTCCTGATTCCTGGTCGACTTGGTTAGGGTGTGCGTGACATTGAGCAAGCTAAGCACGGCCGCTTGGGGTAAGCTTTGAGCTGATGGATATCCACAGATCTTCGAGTACGATCTTACTCATGGCTCATAGCCAAATTGTACCCAAAGTCCATTAACCGGCATTCATCACCTTCGCACATTGCAAATTTTCGCGCTTCTGTAGACGTCATTGAAGAAAAATACTGGCAGACACAATATCGCGAAAGCCTTCACTTGCGCGCCTTAGCTACAAAACCCGAGTTTCGGCAGAAAGGCATCGCTACGGCTCTGATTGAATGGGGTCTGCAACGCTCACGCGCAACCGGCTTGGTAGCCGGGGTAGAGTCAAGTGAGATGGCAAAAGGTCTCTATGGCAAACTAGGCTTTCAGACGATTGGTTATGAGGAGCTCAGGGACGAGATGGATGCTGTTCAGGTTAAGACCTGGGTAATGGTATGGGGAGCAGACGTTGATCGTGAGGGCGGATCATGACAAGGAGGGCATGGGATAAGTCGATGAACGCAGAAATTCATACTATTTTGTAATTGTGTACGGCCTATCAAATTGTCGAAGTAATTAACTTGTAATTCATAACAATGGAGATACGAAGTCCCGAAGTATTTCCTTGTGCAGTAGTTATAAAGTAATCCTGAAAATCGTTCAATAATAGCCGCCCGAAAACTAGAGACTATCCATTCACTTGCCATCGATCAGGCACACCTTTCTCTTTGACCAAGACCCAGACCTCTTCACGAGAGCCATCAGGCCGATTTGGCCCGTAAATTGAATGCCAAAGTTTCTCTAACGCCGGTGGCATCTTCCAAGCTCTCTTCGGGTCCCTCAAGAAGAATTTGAGAAGATGTCTGTCCTGGGCCGATGTATCCGGCTCAGTTTGGTTCTCGTTTGCGGGCTTCTCATAAGATTCTCTACCGTGCAGAATACTCATGTTATTCATGTAGATTACGTCGCCCCGCTGAATATCAAGCGTGATGGCATTTCTCGCTGCATAGTAATGAATGCTATCTAAAGCATCGATCTGATGGCGTGTGATCGGGGGCAAGCTTGGGTCACGCTTGAGAGGCCCGAAACCGGTAAACGGACGCCGAGAGCACTGGAAGATGACTTTGCCGTCCGCGCAATGGAGCAATGGGCGGGTGAACGGAGGGTACTTATCTTTATCACGGAAGCTACACCTTTTAAGCCACAGCCAAAGGAAGTATATAGATATCACTCACGTGTCAAAGGTCCAGTTTTCAGCCAACGTATGCAGCACTTCTGGCTTCTCTACGGCTAGGTCATTGTAAACCTTCCAGGAGCTCGCGATCAGGGACCGGCCACCCTGGGCCGAAACGTCCACTATATAGAGAGAAAGAATATCCCCTAGATCAGTGTGGAATGCCTATGCATGTCATTATAACCTTTCTTCACCATAAGCTTAAAGTATAATTACCATTGCACCGTCAGTGAACCCAGGCGAAACGATTGTTTCCTTCTTGACATAGGGTGCTGAATTCTTCAGATGACCTGGTAAGGTTGTGTCAGTCGAGAGATGCATCCATTCGGAAGGTGAACACAATGACGAACATAAAACTTGCTCCTTCTCAAAATCCTGGAAGCCACGCTCCGGGGCCACGTGGGCGGATATTCCGCCGTACAGAACCCCATGCTCTTCTTCCGTAAATCTTCTCGGATCTAATCCACGCAGAACACAGAATCCTCTACCACTGTAACACTGCTCTGAAACGTCGTCCAAGAGTGTTGCAAGCTCTTCTGGCAAAGGAAAGTTCTCTTTGCTGATCTGAGACACGTGTAGGCCGGATTCTACAATGACTATTATTACACGTGACGGCGTAGGTGTGGAATTCAGTTATACATACTCTGGAAGGTCCGAAGTGCTAGTTCAAGAGCCATTGTACTTTCATCTGTTAGATGTATGATCCAGTCATTTTTACCGCCCATTTCTTTGGCATCCCAGACCAAAGGGGAGTGAAGTTGACGAGGGAATCCGGCTGGAACGCCATTGACTCGGGGGAAATAGGGTTCATGGTCTGGTCCGTCAATCCTGATACGTTCGTTGGCAGCAGGATAGTAGGACGGCTGAGCTAAGACAGCCGCAGCAGCCATGTTATTTGAAAGTTTGGTGACTACTATCACAGGATTTTAGGAAATGACATACAGTCAATTTAACTCTGCTCTACGAACTCAGAGATATCTTGTTGACTTTAAATATCTTACCAGAATCCCAGATTCCAGCCGTGTTGCGGCTCTGCTACCGACCCCCCACCTGTTTGCGCGGCCCGCAAGTAATCTAGTCTCGTGCCAGTCTGGCTCCATAATCAGTGTGGGGTATTGCATCGGAGAGTTTCTTTTGTACAACATCCATGGACAACTAGGAGTGTGAAGTCGTGGAGATTATGCGGGTTTGATCATTGTAAGCCAATGGGCGGAAGCTATCCTTTAAGCTGCCGTTATTGATATTAGCTATTGGAACTTCATATCAGCATATCGCGGGATCTCTATCTGTATAAAGTGTCGACCCGCGGGTTGCTGATACGAGTTGTTGCGCACCATAAACCACATCCCAGAAAGAAAGTAGCAGGGACAACAACGCGAACCCATTAAAATCTCTCATAGAGGTTGGAGCGAATGCGTCCGGAAAGGCCGGCTGTACAGTCCATCTGCATGAGATATGAACCCAACGAGATGTATCGACGAAGGCCAGGGATAGGGATCGGCAGCCCCCCTTGACTGAAGCCATCCATTCTTTCCATGCCACCTGGAATTCTGACAGAGATAAAAGCAAACAGCTTACGGAAGCATGCGTCAAAGTTGTGAAGATGCATATCAGGGCTGGAATATACGATGGCGCAGCAATTAAGGCCCAGTTCGATGAAGGCCCTACGCCCCGTATAGGCACTTGTTGGCCTCAATAACATCCATTTATAAGTGAGAGCGACGGTCCTCTAAGAGAATCTTACAGCCGCTAAAGAGCTGCTTGTACTTATCTAACATAGGCAGTATTATAAGTATATTAAGGGTAAACTAAGTAAGATCGGGCTGGCCTAGATAGCGATCTAGCTAGTATTACATAACGTTAAAATCGTCGGAGCCGCCCACGTGGAGGTAGTTCGTTTCTAAATATTCCTAAAGGCGATCGGCGATAGTAATAGGCGTAGTAGTAATATTATTAGAGTATACCGTTTTAAGGCGCTTATAATTATAAGTAGAAGTATAAATCTTTAGCTTTAGTAGCGGCTATATAGAATCTTATATATTTACTAAGGACATGCCTTATAGCTTACCTTTATATTTAAGCTAAAGCTCTTTTATAAGAGCTTTGACTTTAGAATCTAAACTTTCTTATCTTTATACTCCCTCTAGTTATCCTAAAACTACTATATCTTAAATATTAGGTTAAGAAAAATTGCTATATAATAGGTACTAGTGTTATTTACCTTATAGTAATACTTCTTATACTTCTACTAAGTAGCCTCTAAGTAACTAGCTAATTACTTATAGTTTTATAACTCTATAGTTTAATATCTTTAGGCGGCAGGCTTAGTAAACTTCATTATATTTTTTTTAAACTTTAGTAAAGGCTAATTATACTACGCATATACCTAAATAACTTAAGTAAGTAAACCTTCTCCGTCTGAGAGTCTATGTTTATATATATAAGGAAATACTATAAGACTATAAATATAACCTAAGTGGCTAAAAATAAGTTAGATACCCTAAGCTAAGGCAAGTATAACTACTAGTCTTAAAAAGCAGAGCTTAATAAGTTAATAATTAAAGCAAATAAGACTAAGGAATAAAAAGTGGATTTACTTAAGAAGAATATTTCCTCTAAAATAAAGGATCTAGCCCTTACCCTTAGCCGTAAAATCGGCGATGCTAACTATAAGGGCTAGAGTATTAGCGACTCGGTCAATCGAGGCACGAGCACGGCAAGAAGGTCGCGCAAGCCTATACAATTGGATTGTCTATAAACGAGGATCCAAAGCTAAAGAAAGGAAACAAGAAGAACAGGAGCACCGCTTAAAGTTATATACAATCTTCTGGTCACGTAATAGCAACTTGCCGCAACTTGCCGGTGCCGTAACATTACCCCCCCCTCCAAAAAAGCCTGCCCTTAGGCTTTGTATGTCCGTATTACCCCCACGGGGCATTCTTATCTTTATACTCCACTGGTAATTTGTCGTCTTTACTATGCTAGCACTCCATCCACTTATCTAAGTACTTTGGTGGTCTAGGTTTATTAGGATAACAGCTATAGAACTCTTATAACTTATGGGGGCTACCTATAAAATTCTATGCGGGGTACTAGGTAGGGTCTGGATTATATCCTTTCCAACTTACGCGGTACTTTAGTGTTCCTTATATAAGTTTACAAGCCAGTATTTCTTTAATTTCCCATTTATTGTCGCTATTAACTTAAATCGGCAGGGGCGGTTTATTCTTTTATTTAGGTAATAGGTTGTTTGTAGCTTTCCGTAGCTTATCTAGCAAGAATTTAGGGTGGACCTTAATTAAATCTGGGAGCTTTACTTTATATAAGTTGCCTCTCTTTTTAAGAACTTTGTATGGTCCTGCTATCTAATAGTCTAGCTTATGGCTAGGCCATTCTGTCTTTTAGTTCTTTATTATAACCTAGACCTTATCGCCTACGGTAAAGTTAGGCTTACGCCTATGCTTATTTACCTGCTGTTCTATTAATTTCTAGGCCTTTTCTAGGGTTATACGGGCTACTTTCCAGGCTTCTTCTAAGCGTTTAGCGTAATGCTAGGCTTCTTTATAAGATAGTTTTTCGCGTACAGTCTGTGGCCCCTCCGTTCTTTCCCAGTCGAAGCTTATATAAGGTAAATACCCCATTTCTAGCTAGATGGGTGCAAATCCTGTAGAGTTGTAGGGTAGGGTGGCCTAGGTGTAGTCCATTAGAGGTAGCAGTTCGGCCTAATTATTCTAAAAGTAGTTTACGAAGGGTTGGAGTCTCTAGTCTAAATACTGGTTTATAATCTCCGTTTGGCCGTCTATCTGGAGGTGGTATGCTATAGAAAGCTTTAGCTTAATACCTAGGATTTAGGTAAACTCGTTCTAGAAAGCCGATATAAACTATAGGCTGTAGTTGGATATGATAGTATCTAGTGGTCCGTAAATTCGGTAGATGTAGTAGATGTATAGTTAGGCTGCCTCCTTTGCATTAATATTCTTATAATAAGGGATTAAAAACGGGCGCTTGCTAAAGCGGTTAACTATAACTATAGCCATATTATATCCGTTACGGTTTATAGGTAGCTTATAGAAATCTATAGAGATATACTGCTAGGGGCGCTTTGGTATTAGAAGTGGTTTTAACAGTCCTGGGGTCTTATCTTATGGAATTATAAACCTACGGTAGTTATCACAGTTCCGTATATAGCGATTAATATCTATAACCATTTTAGGCCAGTAGTAGCGGTTGCCGATTGTCACGGCACTGACCTGACGCGTTGTTATGGCTACGCGTATGCATGAGCACGGACCTGACCCCTGAGCAACACGTATATATACCTGCCTCGTCTCCTGTACATAGATCCTTACACGACATCGTTTGTTAATGATACACAGTCACAGTTACCTCGTTGACCCTCTGCACGTACTGTGACAGTATGTCGTGTCATCACCTACGCCCCTGGTAGGGCTTGTTTCCACCTCCGTTCCAAAGCTTCGTTTCCAAAGCTAC
>Ga0307507_10000728_pt1 | contig 72313 bp, 64 predicted proteins | sample 7_EM_MG_FD_207223 | JGI IMG/M metagenome (GOLD analysis project Ga0307507, IMG submission 207223) | Populus trichocarpa ectomycorrhiza microbial communities from riparian zone in the Pacific Northwest, United States - 7_EM | ecosystem: Host-associated > Plants > Roots > Unclassified | place... | reverse complement strand
TCGCCGTTGAAGTTCATGACGTACTTGTTCGGGTTGCCGGTAGTGGCCTCGTACTTGCCCGTCGCGGTGATCGGCGTCGCGGCGGGGCGCACGGGCAGCGCCCCGGGCTTGCGCAGCTTCGCCGGGGCGCCGTCCACCTCGTCCACCGTGCTGCCATACGCCGGAAGTACGTTCTGCCGCGTCGTGTCGGTGGGCGCAGGCGAAGCGGACGACACGAGCGCGCTCGGCGAGGCCGACAGGGACACGGATGGAGACGGCGACGGCAGCGTCACGCGGACATGCGGGCGCGGCGACGGATACACCGCAAAGACGACTACGGCCCCTGAGACCGCCACCGCCACGGCGGTGGCCACGGCCACCGGCTTGGCCGCCACGAACTTCAGCGCGTGCGCGAGCCAGCCGGAACCGTGCCCGGCGCCGCTCGCCGCCGTCGCCGCGGCATGCGCCGCCGGAACGCCGAGCGTGACCGTCAGATGCGCCCCGGCCAGGGCCGGCGGCGGAACCAGGCCCACCCCGGCGAGCAGCGCCTCGGCCGGGACCAGCCGCGCCGGGGCCGGGGCGCAGCTCTCGCAGTGGCGCACGTGCCGGGCGATCCGCTTGCGCCACAGCGCGCCGGGACGCCCGTCCCACGACCCGGTCGCCTCGACCAGCTGCAGGCAGCCCGGGCGCAGCGAGAGCGCGCGCACGATCACCCGCGCCGTGTCCAGCTGGGCCTTCATCCGCTGCACCCGCACCGCGGCGTGCGGCGGGGAGAGCCGCAACGCGGCCGCGAGCTGCGGCCGGGTCAGCTCCCCCGCCGCCTCCAGCCACCACAGCGAGAGCAGGCGCCGGTCCTCCGGGTCCAGCCAGCCGGTGGCCTCGGCGACCTGGCGGCGCTCGCCCGACAGGCCCAGCCTCGTGATCGTCAGATCCACGAAGTCGGCGCCCGGATCCGCCACCTCCGCGGCGGGACCGAGCGCGGTGAACAACGCGGCACCGCCCTGGCGCGCCCGCCACCGATCGTTGACCTGCCGCATCGTGATGGCCACCAGCCAGGAGCGGAACCGGGACGGATCGCGCAGCCCGTCGATCCCGTGCACCACCCGCAGCATCGTCTCCTGCACGACGTCGTCGACATCGGCGTGCCCGCTCAGCGCCCGCCCGACGATGTTGTAGACCAGCGGCAGATAACCGGCGACCAGCTCGTCCAACGCCCGCTCGTCACCAGCCTGCGCCGCGGCCACCACAGCGGCGTCCACCTGCCCGTCCACACTCATGGATTCTTTCCCGCTCCGATTCCGTGCCACGACCCGTCTCGCACCGGCGACGGGACTCTCCTTGCCAGCGGAGACGTGCAGCAGCGGCCGCGATAACCAGAATCGGAAAGGTCATCCGGCGCTCCGAGGATTCCGGCAGCGACATCCTGGCCGACGAGGCCGTACTGCCGTCGTGCGGTCGAAGATCACGGTGCGCCGCGGACGTTACCGTCCGATGGTGGTAAGTACCTGCGGGCCGCTGGCAGGCCCGCCCGACCGAGTTGACCGGCATCACGTCGGAGCAACTCGGGGCGGCGCACCGGGCGGACCTCGACCTCGAGTCGGAGGAGCACGTGCACTCCCAGCACGCCTGGGCCGACCCGGCCTCCGGGGCGGTGTTCTGCCTGTCGGACGGGCCATCGCGTGAGCCGTTGCTTCGCGTGCACGAGCGCGCCGGGCATCCGGCCGAGGAGATCGACGACGCCCGATCGAGATCTAGGAGCGTGCGCCCCTGGAGCCGACGGCCCCGTCAGTGACGGTGAGGACAAATTGAACAGGAGCTGATCTGTCCGTGACGGCCGGTTGACAGTCCTCGCGCAGGATGGTGGTCAAGATCCACTAGAACCAGCGCAGGGAAGGACCGCGGCCATGGACGTGACGCCGGTTGTCGTTTATCAGCTGATGCAGGAGACCGCCGGGCACTGCGTCGGATTCCATGTCGACGCGGCCAGCGATCGGGACGCGGTGCGCTTCGCCGCCGCGTGGCACTCGACCCACCGGGGCCAGACCGTCATCACCCGCGACGAGCGCGGCGGCCGGGTCAGCATCGTCGCCAAGTTCGGGTAGCGGCCGCGCGGGTTGGCACGCGCTTCGGGTTATGCAAATGTCGTGACCTTGTGGGGCTCGGAATCAGGAATTTGTCAGCTGACTGATTGCCTCAGGTGACGTCGTTCAGTCAGGCTGTGACCTGATACTCGCTGGTCAGACCGCCGAGAATGGGCTTGCGGCGCAGTCGGTATGCGGCGAGGTCGATCGGTTCGGGCGGTGCGGCCTCGGCCTGGGAATGGCTGAGCTGGCCCAAGGCGCGGTGTGGTCGAACGGCGTTGTAGTGATCATCGTGGCGCTGCCGGTCCACGAAGACGGCGCGGCGCGCTGGGAGCGGGCCGTCCGCAACGCCCGCGCGGCGCTGCGCGAGGCGGCCGACCACCTGCACACGCTCACCCCGCGCCCGCGCTATCCGGCGAAGGAGACCGCGGACCTGCTCTGGCTCTGGTTCGGGCCCGCACGGCTGGCGCACGCTCGTTGTTGAAGCAGGCTGGTCCTGGGACCGCGCCGAGGCAGCGATCCGCGAAACAGCCATCGCAGCCCTCTGTGACGAGCGCCGAACTCAGACGATTGTCGCGCGGCAGGCTGTCCCACAGCCCCGCCGCTGGTGACTTTGACACTGCTCGTGATGCCCGGGAACAAGACCAGGCTCCCTTCGAAGACCTACAGCACCCTGACGCCGAACAGGTCCGCGTGAAACTCGAAGCCCTCCTCACCTTCACGGCCGCACGCCCACCAGGCGGTCACCAGGATCGCGACGGGAGACCTCGACGGTGCGCAGGAGCCCCTGGCCCCAGTGCTCGACCTGCCCGCCGACTGCCGCAACCAAGACGTAGTGGTCAGTGTCATGCGCGCCCGTGAGGTCCGAGATCAGCCGGGGGAGCGGCTCGACGGCGTAGGCGAGCGAGATCCGGACCGCCTCCTCGTGCAACAACTCGATGGCGTCCGAGGACAGTTCGCTGCCCAACACCAGGGTCGAGAACCTCAGCGCGCGTCGAGCGGCCATGTGGATCTGCCTTTCCGCACAAGGCCCGTTCACCACCGCGGCGCTGCCTTCCGCAGCGATCTGCAGACCGTGGAACAAGGCATCGATGGGCTGGTCGAATAGGACCTCGAGCACGCGGACGACGTCCGGGCGCGGCTGGGTGCGCACCTGGCCGGCGAGCCAGCGCTTGAACGTCTTCTCCGAGACCGTCAACGTGGCCAGGCGCGGATCGACGTCGCGCTCGGCGATCAGCCGTGCCGTCCGGTGGAACTGGGCCAGGAACGCCGGATAGGTGGTCCAGCGATGCGCCTGGACGAGTCGGCGGAACTGGGTCTCCTCCACTTGCCCCTCCCCTGCGCGCGGTCTCTGTGATCGAACATAGCCAGCGCCACGGTGACGAGAACCGTCGAAGACGGATATGCCCCCTCGGTGACCCTGGAATGTCCGACGAGGGGGATCCGGGTGGACCCGTTCGATCCGCACTCTGCAATCACAGGGCACGTACTGCCGATCGAGGAGGAGAAGGGATGGCCCAACACGAGATCCATGACATTCGCGGGATTGTCGTCACGATCGCCGCTGCCCGACGCGCGACCTCATGGCCGTGGAAAGCGACGTGCGGCGGGTGCGGCAGCGTCTCTCTCTCTCCCCCCCCCGCCAGCGCACCATCGGCGACGCGCGCCGATGGGCTGAGGGCCATGTGCACATCGGCCACGAGATAGCCCGTGCCGAGGAGATTACTTAGCATTATATTAGATAGTAGTGACGAGGATTCTGTGACGGATCTGCAAGAGCACGTCCCCTGTCCCGCCGAGCCAATCGCTGCAGGAATCGACAGCTCACTTGCCATACGGGCACTCGTGCAGTCCCGTTGTCGGCGGTGGTGGTGGTGCGGCCGACGATCTGGGCAAAGCCAGGGGTGCCGAGGCGGATGGCGATTGACCTCGAACGCCTCGCCCGGTTCGGCGGTGCGGACAGTCCTCAGTCAACGGGTGGCCGCCTCCAGCCTTTCGCGCACGGTTTTGAGCGGGTGCGGGAGAGCAAGAAGACGTTCGCGGGTGCGCTGGTTCATGCTGGCCTTACGTCCCCTGTTCTCCTTGCCCTGCTGCACGGCCAGGTCGGCACCGCGGACCGGGCAGCGCGCGATCACCGGCCCCAACGGCTGGACTCTTTCAGCGCACAGAACCTCGCGACGGCAACTACGAGGCACTGGCCCGTGTCCATGCGACCGGTGCAGATCGTCGCGTCGAGCAGACCGCGGGAGAACGCAGATGCCAGACTGGGTTCGTTCTCGGCACCGCACGCGCTGGATAGTGCTGGCGGCGACGGCGACGATGGTGACCGCCGGTAGCCTCTACTACGCGTTCAACTCCAGGACGCCGTGCAACTGCCCGAGCGATTCGAGAAACTACGGCCCCGAACCCTGCTGGGGATGGTACGTACAAGGGGCCACGACCTTCGAGGGCGCCTTGGGCTACTACGGGGTCAAGCTGCTCGCCGACACCACCGGCGTCCGGTTCTACATCGATCGTGGGGCGTTCAACGGCGGTGACGGTTTCTATGTCCGCTTCAACGTGCCACGAGCTGAGCTGTCGTTGAGCCTGGCGCAGATGAACGCCACGCGCGCACCGGTGCCGATCCACGCCCGACGCTCCAGAAGCAGAGCGCGGCGCACCCCCTTTTCGGCTGGGCACTCGGAGAACACGACACCTACTCGGTATGGACCCACGCGTACGACCCGTCCCAGGTGAGCGGCTCGATTATCGTCGACGACGACGGCCAGGATCCCGTGGTGTACCTGATGGCCGACGGATAGGCTGCGCGGAAGGCCCGCCGTCCATGACGGCATCTCCGCATCCTCTGTGCAGGCCGGTGAGGTCTCTACTGCACCGGCTGAATCCAACATTCGACCGACGGACTGTCCACTGCTCGAAACATCGTTACCGTGCTGGACACGACAGTGGGGATTGGTGGTTGATCGAATGTCTGGTTGATGACTGACCCGCAAGCTCGTCGTCGCTTGCCGGTGGAAGTCCGGTCCGGGTAGCTGTCAGGAGGCCCAGTAGCAGGCCGGTGTCGTTCACGCCGAAGGTGGCCTCGGGTGGTGCCGACGGAGCTGTTGAGAGGGACGGGCACGGGGATCGGCCTGGTGTATCGGCGCTCTAGGCGCCGCGGGGCTCGCTCGTGGGTTGGCGCATTTCGCGGAATTCTGCGTACAGGTCCTCCATCAGCGCGGTGAACGACGTGTACTTGGTGGGCGGTTCCGCGTTCCAGGAGAAGAGGCTGTAGGCGGCCCACTCTCCGGCGTCGTCGATGTCACCCGGGTCGAGGAAGAGGATTCCCGCGTCGGCATCCAACGAGATCAACAGGCTTTGGCTGAACCGGTTGCCGTCCTGCGGATCCGCGTCCGGATGCGCGTCGTCGTCCTCTTCCTCTCGGTTCCGATCCCATTCCTCGGCGAGCTCTTCCCAGGCTTCCCAGTGCGGTTCGAGGTCGCGAAGCCATCCGAGGTTGGAGGTGTCGCGCATACGCGGCACGAACTCACCGGCGTCGCGCCAACCGTCCGTGGTCAGCAGGAATTGCCGGTACGACGGCGGCAGCGTGTGGTCGATGCGTGCCTGGGCCGCGGCGATGCTCTCAGCGGTGGCCGGAGCGAAACCGAGCCACCGATCTCGCAGTACTTCTGGATCGGGCTCGGCGGGATCGGTGCTTTCGATCCGTTCCTCGCTCCACCGACGCAACCACGGTTCCCAGTCCATGGACGGGACTATGTCGGAGGGGTACAACAATTCCCGCGTGCGGCGGCGATGGGGGTGGGAGGGTGTTGGCGCGGTGGTTTGCGCCTCACGCGCCTGCTACGTTTTTAACCGCGTCGTGAGCGTTGGGTGACGTTGCGTCTTTGCGGGGGGCGGGTGGACATGGCTATCGATGATCTGCCGATGCCGGTGGTCAACTTCCTGAACGTGATCGGTGTGCCGTGGCCGTACGTCAACGAGGACACGGTGCTGCAGTTCGCCTCGCTGGTGCGGGATTTCGGCACGGCGGTCGAGACGACGCACCAGGACGCGACGGCGGCGATCAAGGCGATCGGGCAGGCGCATCAGGGGGCTTCGACGGAGCGGATGACCTCGGGGTGGGCCTCGATGTCGGAGCAGCATGTCACGGAGCTGGTGGACGGCTGCAAGGTGCTGTCGGTCGCGCTGGAGGCGGCGGCGGGGTACATCGTGGCGCAGAAGGTCGAGGCGATCGCGGAACTGGTGGGGATGGCGGCGGCGTTCGTGGCCGACCAGGCCGCCTCGGTGGCGACGCTGGGGATCGCGGAGGCGGCCGTGCCCCTGATCATCGAGGGGGCGGAGAAGTTGGTCGAGTCCCTGGAGGCCGATCTCCAGCAGTACATCGTCGGGGAGCTGATCGGCGCCGCGGCCAAGCCGCTGTTCGCGAAGGTGGAGGCGGCGATGGCGGGGCTCGACTGGTCGAAGACGTCCGGGCCGGGCGGGGCCTCGACGGGCTTCTCGGTGGACGAGGTCGCGGTGCGCCAGGCGACGGGGCTGCTGCGCTCGCACGCGGCGACGTTGCGCGGGCACGGGGAGACGTTCCAGCAGGGCGTGCGGGGATTGGGGTTCTGAGATGGCCGGTGGCGCGTTGGGCGCGGCGTTCAAGAGCCTGGCCGAGGACGCCGACCAGGCCGCGGGGCAGCTGGTCGACTCGTTGGCGGAGGTCGGCGAGAAGGCGGCCGACACGGAGGAGGCGAATCTCGCGCGGACCCTGGAGACGGAGGCCAAGACCGCCCAGGGCTTCGCGCGGATCGGTGCTTCGAGCGAGGACGCCGGGGCGCAGGCGGCCGCGGACGCCGGGTCCGGTGCGGCCGGCGGCCTGCCCGGAGAAGGGGGCGGGGGCGGGCCGGGCGGACTCGCGGACGCCCAGCCGGGTCCGGTGACGACCTCCGGGGTGGGTGGGTGCGGCAAGGCCGGGGAGCCGGTCGACGTCGTCACCGGCCAGTACGTGATCGCGGCTGAGGACGTGACGCTGCCAGGGATCCTTCCGCTGACGCTGCGGCGCGCTTACGCATCGGGATACCGCGGGGGACGGCTGTTCGGTCCGGGATGGGCCTCGACCCTCGATCAGCGTATTGAGATCGATGAGGAGGGCATCCGCTTCGCCGGCGACGACGCGCAGGTGCTCACCTACCCGGTCCCGACGCAGCCCGGGGCGCGGGTCATGCCGGTCGAGGGCGCGCGCTGGCCGCTGACCTGGGACCGGCGGTCCGACGAGATCGCCGTCGAGGACGTTGAACGCGGCTGGACCTGGCACTTCACGACGCTGGGCGCGGTGCGTTCGCGCGGCGGCGAGGTCCGCCCGTTGACCGCCGTCTCGGATCGCGGCGGAAACCGGGTCACGTTCGTGCGCGATGACGACGGCGTCCCGGTCGAGGTGCAGCACAGCGGGGGGTATCGCGTCGCCGTGGATACGGTTTATACGGCGGCGGGGGTGCGGGTTGAAGGACTGCGCTTGATCGATGGTGGGCAGGGGCAGGGCGACGTCGTCATGGCGTATCAGTATGATCCGCGCGGGCGGCTGGTCGGCCCGGTCGACTCGACCGGGTTGCCTCTCGTCTATGAGTACGACAGGGACGACCGGATCACCGCGTGGACCGACCGCGTCGGCTATCGCTTCGCGTATGAGTACGACGAGGCGGGCCGGGTGGTGCGCACGAGTGGTGACGGCGGCTACCTGTCCGGAGAGTTCGCCTACGAACCCGAGAACCTCGTCACGGCCTACACGAACGGCCTCGGCCAGCGAACCGAGTACCACTACGACCTGCAGGGGCGCGTCGCCCGGGTCGTCGACCCGCTCGGCAACGCGACGGTGACCGAGCGCGACCGCCATGGCCGGATCCTCGGCTTCACCGACCAGCTCGGGCACGTGACGCGTTACACGCTCAGCGAGCAGGGCGATCCGACGCGCGTCGAGCGGCCGGACGGCACGGTGGTCCAGGTCGAATACGACGCCCGGCGTTCGCCGACCCGGGTCGTCGGCCCCGACGGGCAAGCGTGGCGGTACACCTACGACGAGCGCGGAAACCTGCTCGCCGTCGCCGATCCGGTCGGGGCGGTGACCGCGTACGCGTATGGAGAGCACGGTGAGCTGAACCAGATCACTGATGCGCTGGGCCGGCTGACCCGGATCGAGGCGAACCGGGCCGGCCTCACCGTCGCGATCGCCGAGGCTTCCGGCGCGCGGTGGGCGGTGGAGCGGGACGCGCGCGGCCGGATCGTGTCGATCACCGACCCGTCCGGGGCGGTGACGGCGACGGCCTGGAACGGCCAGGACCGTCCGGTGTCGCGGACCCACCCGGACGGCTCGGTCGAGGCGTGGACGTGGGACGCGAACGGCAGCCTGACCGGGCGCACCGACCCGGCGGGGAACAGCACCGGGTTCGAGGTCGGGCCGTTCCGCCTGGTCACGGCGCGTACGGACCCCGACGGTGCGCGTTACGCCTTCGAGCATGACAGTGAGCTGCGACTGCTGTCGGTGACCAATCCGCAGCAGTTCGTCTGGCAGTACTCGTATGACGCGGCCGGGCGGTTGACCGGCGAACGTGACTTCAACGGACGGGCGCTGTCGTACGCGCGGGATCCGGCGGGACGGGTTACCCGCCGCACGAACGGGGTCGGCGAGAGCGTCGAGTTGGTGCGCGATCGGATGGGGCGGGTGGTCGAGCAGCGGGTGAGTGCGGGGGACGGGAGTAACGGCGGAGGTGGGGCGGTCACCGGGTTCGAATACGACGCGTCCGGCAGGCTGGTGCGGTCCCGGAACGCCGACTGCGAGCTGGTCCTGACGCGCGACCCGCTCGGGCGGATCGTGGCGGAGGCGGTGGGCGGCCGCGTCCTGGCCTCCACCTTCGACGCCCTCGGCCGCAGACTCGTGCGCACGACGCCGACCGGCTACGTCTCGACGTGGCAGTACGACGCGGCGGGTCGGCCGCTCCAGCTCGAAAGCGGCGCCCGCCGGATCTTCTTCGGGCGTGACGCGGCCGGGCGCGAATCCCACCGCTGGATCGGTGCGGACACCGCGCTGACCAGCGAGTGGGACCAGCTGGGCCGGCTCACCGCGCGGCGGCTGATCGGCGTCGAGGGAGCGGACGACGCGCGCACCTCGCGGGTGTTGCAGGAGCGCGGTTGGACGTACCGCGCCGACGGCGCGCCGGACGCCGAGGCCGACTCGGTCGCCGGAAACCGCCGCTTCGACGTGGACCCGTTGGGCAGGATCACCGCGGTCCACGCCGCGACATGGACCGAGACCTACGCTTATGACACGGCGGGCAACCTTACCCACGCCGACGACAGCCGTGCGCCTGAGGCGGCTTCGGCAGGGGAGCGGACGGTGTCCGGCACGTTGCTGCGTAAGGCCGGGCGGACCCGCTACGAATACGACGGCCAGGGACGTCTGGTGTCGACCGTGCGCCGTACCCTCTCCGGCGGGCAGAAGAACTGGACGTTCGCGTACGACGCGCACGACCGGCTGGTCGAGGCCGTCACCCCGGCGGGTGACACGTGGCGGTACCGGTACGATCCGCTCGGCCGCAGGATCAGCAAGCAGCGGCTTGACGAGCACGGCGCGCCGGTCGAGGAGACCCGGTTCGCCTGGGACGGGGCGGTGCTCGCGGAGCAGGACCACTTCCGGGCCGGCGCTCCCGTGGCGAGCGCGACCAGTTGGGACGTGCTGCCCGGCACCTGGTCGCCGGTCGCCCAGGACCGGCGCACGTTCTACGCGAACACGCCTCAGGACGTGGTCGACGAGCAGTTCCACGCCATCGTCACGGATTTGGCGGGCACTCCCACGGACCTCGTCACGCCGGAGGGGACGGTTGCGTGGCGGCGCCGGGCCGGGCTGTGGGGCAAGGGCAGGGGTGAGGACGGTGGCGAAGGGCAGGGTGGTGCCGGCACCGTCGACTGTCCGCTGCGGTTCCCCGGCCAGTACCACGATGACGAGACCGGCTTGGACTACAACTACCACCGCTACTACGACCCGGACGCGGGCCGGTTCACCGCCCCCGACCCGATCGGCCTGGCGGCCGCGCCCAACCAGCACGCCTACGTCGACAACCCGCTCGTGTGGATCGACCCGCGCGGCCTCGCGCCGACCCCGCCGAGCACGGGCGGCCCGCCCGCGCCGACGCCCGCAGGCGGCTACACGACCCCCGGCAACGGGGCCGTCCTGCCGGTGCCGGACGTGCTCGACGCCGGTACGGCATGGCTCGGACCCGGTTACACGGAGCCGATAGCGGGCAGCGGAAGATACGTCTCCCAAGACGGCACGCGGGTCTTCCGGATCGGGGACAGCGATATTCTCGGCCTGCACGGCGGCGGACCCCACGCCAACTTCGAGGCTCTGGGACCGAACCCCGCGCGGCCGGGCAGAATGCAAGTCGTCCAGAACGATCACGTCTACTTCGACGGGTGTCCATGAACGTAACCCTCTCGGTTCCGGACCACGTGCCCGGAGGCCCGCTGCGCTTCTCGTGGGACGACGGCTACGAGATCGCCGTGGACCGCGCCGGCGGCGAAGTGGTGATCAGGGCCAACGCCGCCGGGCTGGTCTCGCTGGCCCGCCACTGCCTCACGCTCGCCCAGCAGACGGTGCCGCCGGGCAGCCACATTCACCTGTCGGACGTGGGCGAGCTCGAGGACGGCTCCGGCGAGCTGATCATCGAGCGGGGTCCGTGACGCCGCGTCGGCGCTCACGGTGGCACGCCGTCGTGGCGATCAGGGTGCTGGTCGGGCTGTTCATGATGCACGGGCTGTCGGCGTTCATCGCGCGCCGGTACCGCCTGGATACTGGTCGACATATGTAGGCTCCATATGTAGAGCTGGGGTATGAAGATGACGGAGCCTCTCGCGCGGGTGCTTCGGGCGTTCCTTGAGGATCCCGAGGCGCGCCGTTACGGGTATGACTTGATGAAGGCCGCGAAGCTGCAAAGCGGCATCCTCTATCCGCTGTTGGGTCGCTTGGGGGAGCAGCGCATGGTGACTTCCTCGTGGGAGGCGCCGGCGGAGCAGGGCCAGCGGCCAAGGCGGTACTACAAGCTGACCGGTGAGGGGTGCGTGTCGCGTCGCTCGAACTGGCGGAGGCTGGGCTCGCCGCGCGCCGGAACTCGGGAGCCGGGGCCGCCGGCCGGCCGGTGCCGGGGGCGATCTGATGTCCGCGGGTGGGGGCCGCGCGCTCGCCTGCGGCGATGTGTTGATCCGGTGGGCCTGTCGGCGCCTGTCGGAGAGCGCGCGGGAGCGGGAGACGGAGTGGCTCGGCGAGTTGCCGGTGATCCTCGCTGATCCAGCGGTGCGCTTGGGCTGGGTTCGTGTATTGCGGATGCTGTGGTTCGTGGGTGGCGCGGCCAGGTGCGGGACAAGTCGCAGCAGCACGACCGATCGTCATGCCACGGCAGCCGCGAACCATCCGGCCGTTCCGCCATTCGCTGTCGCGCGCTACACGGGCGTCACGCGTGCGCTGACTCTGACCAGCACGGATGACGTAGTCGGCAAGCGCAGCGTCGCCGGATTGTGGTGGGAGGGAAGCGGACGGAAGCCGGATGGATCTTGATCCGGTTTCGGGCTCGGATCGCTTCCGTCGGATTCGAGCCCACATTCGCCCTCAGGCGGCGTTCTCAGCGTACGAATCGCGAATCGAAGCGGATCAGCGGACGCAGGTCGCGGTGGCCCTCGCACCGGCCGGGCAAGCCCAGGACGAGACTGTGGTCGGCGACGCTGATGATGCGTTCCACGGTGCAGGCCGCGACAGCGAGGGCGTCGTCCAGGAGCGGCACGCCCTCGGAGTAGTGGTGCGCCACTCCCGCGAAACGGTCGCCGGCGAAGGTCGCGAAGCGCTCAGCGAGGTCGATCCGGGACCCCGGCAGCACGCTGACACCAAACAATCCGCACTCGCGGACGGCGGCGAGGGTCCGGCTGTCCTCGGCCAGGGAAACCAGCAGCAGCGGCGGATCGAGCGACACGGAGGCGAGTGCGGTCACCGTGCACCCGACCGCTGTGGAGCCGACCCGACTCTTGCCCTCGCCGTCGCCGGCATCATCGCCACCCCCGCCGTTGCCCCCGCTGCTGTCGCCGAGGCTGGTGACGATGGCGACACCGGTCGCCCACCTGCGCATGAACCGGTGGAACTCGTTCGCCACGGCCCCAGCCGCCTCGACGCTGTTCGGTGCGATCGACACTGCGCTCATGCTGCGTCCGCGGCGCGGCTCATCGCGTCGAGGCACGTGGCCCGCTGGCGCAGCACCTCCGCAGTGTCGGAGCCCGGAAGCTCCAGCGCCTGCGTGTAGTCGGCTAACGCCGCGTCCCATCGCCCGGCCGCCTGATGTACGTACGCGCGGTTATAGCGCAGGTCGGGGTCGTCCGGCACGAGTTCGAGCGCGCGAGTCAGGTCGTCGGCGGCGGACGCCGGGTCGCCCAGTTCGAAGGCCAGAGCTGCCCGGTCCGAGAGTGCCGCGACGCAGTCGGGGTCCGCGGCCAGCGCCAGGTCGAAGTCCCGGCGCGCCCGGGCGACGTCGCCCTGTTCGAGCGCGATCGAGCCCCGCAGGTGCAGCAGGCGCGGCTCCTCCGGGTTCAGGTGCAGGCCGTCGTCCACCCGCCGGTTCGCCTCGGCGGTGCGCCCCGCCTCCAGGAGCAGGCCGACCAATGTGGCCCGGTCATCGGCGCGGTCGGGTTCGAGTTCGAGCACGCGGCACAGGTCCGCGACGGCGCCGTCCGTGTCCCCCAGCCGCGCGCGCAGCCCGGCGCGGTCGTGGTGCAGTTCCCAGAACGGTGGGGTTAGGCCGATCGCCGTGTCGTAGTCGGCGAGGGCCCCGGTCGCGTCTCCGAGTCGGTCGCGCAGATTGCCGCGGTCGACGTAGTAGTCCGGGTAATTCGGGTCGAGCCCGATCACCGCGTCGAAGTCCGCGAGGGCCTCGGGGAAACGGCCGAGGCTGACGTTCACCCGCGCCCGATTGTGCACCAGCACGGACCGGTGCAGGCGGTGGCGGTCGGCGGGCAGTTCGCGGTCGAGCCGGTCGAGGCCCTCGGTTACCAGGCACAGGGCCTCAGGCAGGTCGCCGTGGCGCATCTCGATGAAGGCGAGGCCGTTCTGGTTGAACACGGTCTCGAAGGCGCTGGTTTCCGGCTCCGGAAGTAGCGAGCCGAGGGTTATCGCGGTATTGATATATGCCTTTGCGGTGGGGTAATCCTGCTGCTCCGGCGGCCGGTAGCGCGCGTACACCATGGCCAGACCGTACGCGGCGAAGATGTGTGCTTTGGGCAGGACATACCGGCTGCCGATGTCGAGATATGCATGCTCCGCCTCGTCGATGCGGCGCAGCGCGCACAATCCGGTGGCGGCCATCGCATCGAAGAGCCAGGCCGTCTCGACGTCGACGGGATCGGTCACGCTCCGGCCGCGCAGACTCAGATCGTGCAGCGCATCGTAGAAACCCGCGCGGCGGCAGTGGAAGGCGGCCTCGCGCAGGAGCGGACCGGCGGTCGCAGGATCTGCGCCGTATTCGAGGTGGTAGGGGATCGCGCCGAGCCGCAAGCCCCAGTCGCCGTCCCGGGTGAGTTCGGCCGCGCGCGCCTGGTGCAGCGCGGCCCGGACCGCCGGATCGGCACGGCGGTACGCCTCCACCTCGGACGGGTCGCTGCTGGTACCGTCCGCACGGACGTAGGCTTGGACGAGGTCTTCCTCACTCTGCCGCGCGGCGTGGTCGCGGGCAGGGGCGGAAGCGGGGTCGGGCCGTTCTTCGACGGTCACCGCGAGAAGGTCGCCGGGCGCGCGGCGCGAGAGCAGGGCCAGGAACTCCCGGTCGGTGCTGTCAGCCTGCCCGACGCGAGTGAACCGCAGCGCCGGTGGACCGATCCCGCTCGCGGCGCACCCGATCACGAAGTCGACCAGGCCGTGCGCGAGCCTGCGGGTGCGGCCCGCCGGATAGAGCCGGGTCTGCTCCTCGAACTGTGCTGTCGACGTGAGGGTCCCCGGCGTGCCGCCGATGTGTCCGGCCAGGTCGGGCGCCACCGACAGGATCTCGTCGGCATGTTCGCGTACCAGGTGCGGCGATTGCTCCCACGCTGAGGGAACCAGGGTCCGCAGCAGCGTTCCCGCCCCGGTGTATGGCCCGCGCAGGCCGCGGTGGCAGTCGATGCGAAGTTCGGGCGGCCGGGTTTGGAGGCTCATGGGGTTTCCTTTCCACGGGAGGCGCGCGCGGCGCGGCGCGTGTCACGGCGCGAGACGGCGACCGGCAGGGCGATCTGGACGAAAAGCAGGAACAGGGCCACCACCGAGTCCCAGAACCCCGGTCCGCCCGCCGCCCCGCGGTCCAGTTGAGCGCCGAGGCGGGTGACGGCCATCGTCACCAGGGGGACCACCGCCAGCACGGTGGTCGCCAGCAGGAAGACCACTCCGACGGCACTGATCAGGGCGAACCAGGGCGCTGCCGCGAGGTCGCGCGCAGACCACTGCGCCTCGTCCCCGATGGGCGGATGGATCCCGGGGACCCGGGAGAACCGCGCGCGCAGGTAGGCCGACGTCACCTCGTGCAGGTTCGTACAGCCCAGTAGCGTCGTGAACACGTAGTACAGGTCGGTGCGCAGGAAGACGTACGTCTGCCAGGCCAGCCGCAGCAGCGCCGTGAACGCGAAGGCCAGCGCCAGCCTGCCGACCCAGGACGCGGTGCCGAGGCCCACGGCCGCGAGCGTCAGCGCGCAGAACATCAGCAAGTCGGCGAGCATCCCGGCGAGGAACGGAAGATAGCGCTTGCGGCGCGGAACGCCGAGCAGCCCGTCGAGACGGGTTTCGAAGACTACGAAGTACAGCCGGGTGGAGACTCCGAGGCGGGTGGGCAGCCCGAGCCGGCGGCCCGCCAGCACGTGGAACCACTCGTGCAGGCCCGTGGCCGGCACCTGCAGGAGTGTCAGCACCAGCTGGACCGCGACGAACGACGAGGTGAAGTAGAGGTTGTGGGCGGCCGGGCGTACCGCGGGCCGCACGGCCACCGCGATCGCGCACGCGGTCAGCAGGCCCAGGTAGACCGCCCACGCGGGCCGGGAGAAGACTGTCCTGCCCAGCCACTGCCAGCGCACCCGCGGCGCCTCGGCCGGCTGCTCGCCCTCGACTCGGACGAACCGGAGCTCGCGCAGCGTCTCGACGAAGTCGGATATGTCGATGGGCTCGCCGAACTCGACGAAGTACCAGTTCGCGGCCTGCTCGGTGGACATGCCGGAGGCGAGCCGCCGCAGCAGCGCGGCTCCGTCGCTCGGCAGCACCGCGTACGACTGCGCGTCGGACCGGCCCACGACGACCCCGTCTGGCTCCTCGACGTAGGTCAGCGGGTGGAACTCGAGGTTTGTGACGGACATCGGCTTGCTCCCGACTGCTTTCCGGTATGCGGGGGGAAGAAGAGTCGCCGTCCGCGCCTGTGCTCGGAAAGCCCAGGCGCGGCACGGCGGGATCGGGGTTCTTCGAACTTGGCCGGGGCTCAGGTCGGCTGTAGTCGTGCGGCGGGAGAGAAGCTTCGCTTCACCGCCGCACGCCCGTCTTCTCGATGGGCACAGCCGCCGACGCCCCGGCCAAGTTCGAAGAGGCGGGATCGGTCAGCAGCTGGCGTAGCTGCCGCCGATCACGGTAACCGTCAGCTTGATCGAGTCGGTCTTGCGCACGGCGATCTTCTTCATTCCGCTCACCTCCCCCCGCAAGTCGACTGGTGGTTGTCCGCCACGTCGGCGGGCTCTTGTACGACGGTGCCAGCGGCCGTGGCGCGCGGCATGGGGGCCGAGCCCCCATATTCGTGATCCGCCAGGGAACCGGAAACGGGGGCGCGCCACCCTGGCGGGCCGCCGCGGCGCGGACACGATGGGAACATGCGAGACGACATGCTCACGGTGATCGCCGGCGGTTCCATCGCGGCGAGCGCGCTTCCGGCCTACCTGGTTTGGATGCGCCAGGAGATAGACCTGGACCTGCGGGTGCTGCTGACCGCGAGCGCGCAGCGGTTCGTGCAGCCGCAGGTGGTCGCGTGGCACGCCGACGAGGCCTACACGAGCGACGACCCGGCGCTCAACCCGGTCGAGCTGGCGAAGCGGTCCGCGGCCCTGGTCGTGCTTCCGGCCACCGCGAACCTGCTCGCGGCCGCCGCGCTGGGGCTGGCGGCGACGCCGGCTCAGACCGCGCTGCTCGCCGCCGAGCGTCCGGTGGTCTTCTTCCCGAGCATGAACCAGGCCATGTGGCTCGCTGCGCCGACGCGGCGGCACGTCGCCACGCTGCGCGCCGACGGCCACCTCGTGGTCGAGCCGCGGAAGGCCCCGGTCTTCGAGCTCTGGCGGCGGGAGAACGCCCACGGCCTGGTGATGCCGCAGCCCGACGAGGCTGTCGAGATCATCGTCAAGTGGCTGGAGGAGCAACTGGCGGCGGACGAGATCGACGATGCGCAGGGTGTGATGGAACGGGATGGAACGCCTGTATCGGAGGAGCGAATCCACTAACCCCGTCGAGGTGCCTCGCATGCGCAGAGTCTCCGCACGGGGTGGCGCGGTCTGCGGAGAATTCCTCTGTCAGTGGTCTGGATATCGTCGGCGAGTGGTGGCGCGTGAAGCTGAAACGCACCGCAGCATTTCGGCTCTTCGAACTTGGCCGGGGCTCAGGTCGGCTGTAGTCGTGCGGCGGGAGAGAAGCTTCGCTTCACCGCCGCCGAGCCCCCTTAATGGGCACAGTCGCCGACGCCCCGGCCAAGTTCGAAGAGGCAGCATTTCGCCATGGGCGGCCGGTTTCCGCGACGCACCTGGCACCGCCGCCTTCCGGAGGAGGAATTCGTGTTCTGAACAATCGGCCGACTAGAGCCGTTTCGTGTGCAGGCCGTGTCCGATGCTCGGGGGGAAACACGTGACCAGGATCCATGCACCTTTCGTCGTCGACCGCGCCGACGAGATTGCAGAACTGGAGCAGGCGCTCAGCGGGACGCGGGAGCGCCGTGGGCGGGCCGTCTTCTTGGTGGGCGAGGAGGGCAGCGGCAAGTCGAGGCTCGTGCGCGAAGTCGTCGACAAGGGACTGGCCGAAGGGATGTACGTACTGCGCGGCCGGGCCACGGCGGCCGGGCCCGCCGTGGCGCTGCGTCCGTTCACCGAGGCGCTGCTCGGCTTCCTGCGTGACGGCGGCCTCCCGCAGTACGAGCGCAGGCTCGGCCCCTATCTCAAAGTCCTGGGGCAATTGATCCCGGAATTCCCGGTCGCGCGCGGCGACTATTCTCACGTCGTGCTCGCCGAGGCGGTGCTGCGCCTCGTCTCGGTGCTCGGCGAGGAGGCCGGCTGCGCGATCGTCCTGGAGGACCTGCACGACGCCGACCCGCAGAGTCTGGCCGTGGTGGAGTACCTGGCCGACAATCTGGACCGGCAGCCCGCAGCGCTCATCGCCACAGTCCGCCCCGGGCCCGGCGCCGCGATGGACCTGGCCCTGGCCGCCGAGCAGCGCGGCAGCGGGCTACTCGTCCGGCTCGACGGTCTCGACCGCGCCGGGGTGCGCCGGCTGGTCGCGGCCTGTCTGGGGGTGCGGGCCGACGGTGTGCCGGACGAGGTGGCCGACAGCCTGTGGGAGGAGAGCGCCGGCAACCCGCTGCTGGTCGAGGACCTGCTGTCCGGTCTGATCCGCGGGGGGGTGCTGGTACACCCGGACCGGTCCGGCGACTGGAAGCTGGCCGGCGAGCCGCGCGCCGAGGCGTCCGAGACACTCGCGCGCGCCACCCTGCGCCGCGCCGGGCGCCTGGGTCCGCAGGGGCACACGGTGCTGTCCGCTGCCGCGGTGCTCGGCCGCCGCTTTCCACTGGACGTGCTCCAGGCGGTCACCGGGCTGGATGAGCCCGAGCTGCTGAGTTGCATGCAGGCGGGCATGGCCGGGCACCTCCTGGTCGCCGACGAGCTCACGCCGGACCACTACGTATTCAGACATCCGCTGACCGTGCGCGCATTGCGACGGGCACTCACCCCCGCCGGACAGGCGGCGCTCGCCCAGGAAGCGGCGAACGCGGTGGAGAAGCTGCATCCCGGGCTGCCCGGCGACTGGTGCCAGGCGGCCGCGGTGCTGCGGCAGGACGCCGGAGATCCCGTCGCCGCGGCGCGCCTGCTCTGCCAGGCCGGCGGTCGCGCTCTGGCGGTCGGCGACCTCAGGGCGGCCATCTCCACGCTCGGCCGGGCCCGCGAACTGCTCGACGGCACCGGCCGTTCGGGTCTGACCGTCACGGTCACCGAGCGGCTCGTAGACGCCCTCGTCGAATCGGGTGAACTGGACCGCGCCGGCCAACTCGTGGACGCGCTGGACGATCCGCAGACGATCGGCGCGCAGCCGCGCCGGCTCGTGGCGCTGCGCTGCAGTCTCGCCGTGGCCGCCGCACGTGCCGGTCGCCATGCCGAGGGCGAGGCGTGGCTCGCGGCGGCCCGGTCGGTGCTGCCCTCCGGTTCGCCCGCGCGGTGGACCGCCCCGGTTGCCGCCGCCGCGGCGCACCTCGCCTGGCGCACGCCCGGACCGGACCGCTACGCGAAGGCCGAGGCGCTCGCGCGTGAGGCGGCCGACGCCGCCGAGGGCCGCGATCTGGCCGTCGTGGCCTGCCAGTCCTGGGAGCTGCTCGGCCTCCTCGCGCTCGAACAGGGCACCGGGCTGGAGGGCGAGTTCTTCGAGCGCGTCGCAGTCCTGGCGCGGGCCCACCGGCTACCGTTCTGGCAGTTGCGCGCCGCGCTGCGGCTGGGGGCCGTGGACTGGCTGGCCACCGGGGATGACGCGCGGCTGGTAAAGGCGCGGCTGGGGGTGGCCCGGCTCGGCGCGGCGCGCATGCAGTGCGAGGCGGACGCCATGCTCGCGTTCCAGAAGGCGTTGGCCGGCGATTTCGAGGCCGCCGCCCGGCTGGTGCGCCGCTGCCGGACGGATGCGATCCGGCTCAGTCCGGCCGGCGGGACCCGGCTGGCGCTGCTGGTCGAGGCCGTGCTCGCCGCGCACCGGGCCCAGCGGCAGCCGATGGAGCGCGCACTGGCCGAATTCGCCGATCGGGGCGGTGACGAGTCGTCACTTCGACCGCTGGCCACGGGAGTGGCGCGCGTGTTCTGCGCGCTGCTCGAGGAGGACCGGGCACGTGCCCGGTCGGAGCTGGCCGAGGCGGTGGCGCACGGCCAGGGGGGCCGGTCGCTGCTGACCGGCGACCACGGCGTGTTCCTGCTGCTCGACGCGCTGTCCGGCGACCTGTGCCTGGATCGGTTTCGTTCGGCGGCGTACGCTCCGGCCGGCCGGCTGCGCTGGAACCGGCAGTTCGTACTGCTGGCGCAGGCGGTCCTGCTGGGCCGGGCGGGCCGGGCCGAGGAGGCGGCCGCAGCGGTGGCCGAGGCGCGCGACGCCGCCGCGCCGTTCGCGATGGCGGGACGGCTGGGCCTGCGCCTGGTCGCCGAGGCCGCCTCGGCGGACGGCTGGGGCGATCCGCAGGAGTGGCTGCGCGACGCCGAGGACTACTTCCACCAGCTCGGCGTCCCGGCTCCGGCCCGCGCCTGCCGCGCGCTGCTGCGGCAGGCCGGGGTGATCGTGGTCCAGCGCCGCGACGGCGTCGAGCGGATACCGCCGCGGCTGCGGCTGCTCGGCATCACGGCCCGCGAGTACGAGGTGTTCGGGCTGCTGACTGAACGCCTGGGCAACCAGAACATCGCCACCCGGCTCTACATCTCCCCCCGTACGGTCGAGAAACATGTGGCGAGCCTGATCATGAAGACCGGGATGCCGGACCGGGCCGCGCTCCAGAACTACACGAACGCGAATGTCGACCCGCGGCGCGGCCCGGCCGATGACGCATCCTTAGGATGAGCGCTCAAAACCTCTTGTGTTTCGCGTGCGCCACGAATGAAGAAGGTGGGTTTGGTGTAGGTAGACCCAGTTGATTCGATGCTGTGCAGGAGATGAAGGATTTGTGGCCCTTCGGCGTCGCCCCAGCGGGGGAAGGCGTCAAACCACCTCAAGTTGCGTTGGTGTGAGGACCGTCGTGATGAGCGTTGAGGAAAAGGCGCACGTGATGCGTCAGGTGGGGATCGGGAAGGCGAGCGTGAGCGAACCGCTGAAGACGTGTCGTAACGAGAAGATGACATCGAAACCGGATCGTGCGAAAGGGTCCGGGATAAGCCTGGCGGGTGCCCGCTGGTTGGCCAGGCGGTGTCCGGCATATAGGCGGCGCGAGTCCGGTCTGCGGCTTTTGCATGGAAGGTGGGAAGGCGGATGCCGACACGGCTGCCGTGCGCCGGGAGGCGTGGGGCGGCGAGAGGGAGAGCGCCGGGCGGCGGAAACCGCTTAGGCGTTGAGTACCGTCGCGGCGTGCGCCGGCGGACCGGCCCGTAGTAGTGGTGATGTCCCGGTAACTCGGGGTGGAGCGAAGGGGCCGGCTCATGGGTGATCTGTTCGCGCGAACAACCGGAAGCGCTCCGGGAGGAAGCGAGTGGGCATGTCAGGTCTGGCAGACAAGCCGTTCGATGTGCCGAAGCGGCTGGTGTGGGAGGCATGGGAGAGAGTCAGGGCCAACAAGGGTGCGGCCGGTGTGGACGGGGGATGATCTACTTGCGGCGCAACCATGTGCAGGACGTGATCGGGGAGCTCTACGGCGTCTCCCAGGCCACGATCTCCAGAATCATCAGCATCCTCACTCCGCTCGTGCGCGCGGCCACCGCGTGTGAGATACCGACCCGGGAGCAGGTCGAAGAACGGATCGCCGGGCGGGTCGTGCTGCTGGACGGCGCGCTGGCCCCGGTGTGGTCCTGGGCCGGCCATCGTGAGCTGTGGGCGGGCAAGCACAGGACGACCGGCCTGAACTTCCAGGTGGTCACGGACGCGTTCGGGCAGGTCATCACGATCAGCCGACCGATCGAGGGCTGCGCGCACGGCATGCGCGCACTGGAGGAGAGCGGTCTGAAGGAGCTTCTCGCCCTGGCCGACGCGGTGTTCGCCGACAAAGGCTACAAGGGCTCGGGGTACTTCACCCCGCGCAAGAAGCCAGCGGGCGGCGAGCTGACCGAGGCGCAGAAGCGGTACAACACGCAGATCAGCGCCATCCGCGCGTCCGTCGAGCGGGCCATCGCCAACATCAAGGCCTGGAGGATCCTGCACACCGACTACCGCAGACCGCTACGAACCTTCCAGGACACCTTCCACGCCGCCATCGGACTCTACTGGTTCAAGCTCAACAGGCGTTCTGCATAGACCTCATCGTCGTGGACGAGGCGCAGGACCTTCACGCCGCGCACCGGCGGCTGCTACGCTCCCTCGCCCCAGTCAACCCCAACGACCTGTTCATTGTGGGCGACACCTTCCAGCGTATCTATGACAATCGGGTCAGCCTGGGCGCGCTAGGCATCGACATCCGGGGCCGGTCACGCAAGCTGACACTCAACTACCGCACCACCCGGCAGATCTTGGGCACCGCACTGACGGTTCTCGGCGACGACTCCTATGACGACCTCGACAATGGCATCGAGACGCTTCACGGTTACCGATCTGTGTTGCGTGGCACCCGTCCCGTTCTCCGGGGCTTCCCCACATCGGGTGCCGAACTAGCAGCGCTCTGCGAACAAGTCCAGGCGTGGCATGGCTCGGGCATCCCGCTGGACGAGATCGCAGTGATCGCCCGCACCAACCCGCTCGTCGTCAAAGCCGCCGCCGCCCTAAGCGCTGCCGCGATCAAAGCCACGCATCTGAAATCCGGTCAGACTCCGCGCACCGACGCCGGAGTACAAGCCATGACCATGCACCGTGCCAAAGGCCTAGAATTTCGGGCCGTGGCCATCATCGGCGCGAGCGCCGGACAGATGCCGGCAGACTTCGCTGTCACCCCGGACTCCGCCGACCACATCGAGCACCAACACGGCACCCAACGCGAGCGCTCGCTGCTGTTCGTCTCGGCGACCCGCGCGCGCGACGCCCTGGCCATCACCTGGACTGGACAGCCTAGCCCGTTCTTGGCAGCTCAAGACCACTGATCTGCCACGTTTAGTAGAGGGCTGAAGTTCCGCACATCTGGTGACCGGAAGCGAATTCGCGGATGCGGAAGGCCGATGGGCAAGAAGGTATCGCACTACCGGCTGCGGTCGGTGCATCTGGTGTGACACGCTGAGCCCTGTCCGTCGAGGTGCGATCTGCGTCAGGAGGCATGTCATGATGTCCCCGGGTTTCATGACGAACCGGTCAATTGCGCGCATGGGCCACCGTATGGGTGTACAGCCGCAGAAGGGCGAACCGTACGGCGATCAGCAACGATCCGGCTACTACGCAGTGTGACGGAACTGGGCTGGTCATCCAGGGCACCACGATCAAAGTCCCCTACGACCACCAGGTCCCGGGCCTGCCCGCGCAACCGGGCGCCGGCGGCGGCTATATGACGCCCACCCTCGTCTCACAGGCCTGGAACAGCGTCGGCGGGCAGATCAAGGGCCTCATGACCTGGTCCATCAACTGGGACGGCTCACTGGGCTGGACCTTCGGCAACAACGTCAAGGCCCTGGATGGCCGCTGACCGCGGAATCGGTGGCGTAGCCCGTACTGCGCGGCGACAGCGGGGGCCCGGCCGGAGAGCGTCCGGCCGGGCCCGTGGTCGTGCGGGTGTCGTGAGTCAGATCACGGCGGGTCGGCAGCCCAGTGGTTGGGCTGCCAGGGGTCGGGCACCGAGCCGCAGACGTGCATGCCGTCGATGCGGTCGTTGGGGCTGCCGCTGCCGTCGTCGGAGGAGTCGAGGGCGAGGTTCCTGCGGTGCGTTCCGGCCGGCACGGTCAACAGCTGCGACCAGTACGAGCCGGTCCAGTTGTAGAAGTACGAGACGATGCCGGTGGTCTGCGGGTTGCTGATCGAGGAGATCCTGTCGTTCCAGTAGCCCCCGCCCGGGAACGCGGACTTGCCCAGGTCCCACTCGTATCCGCAGGTCTGGAAGTACGCGAAGGTGCCCCCGTAGGCCGCGTCCGTCCAGACGCACAGATACCCGGAGCTACAGGTCGCCCGGGGGCTGACGGCGTTCGCCGTGCGCGAGCCCGCGGGTGCGGCCGCCGGCAGGCCGACGTAGAAGCCGGGGGCCATCTCGATGGTGTTGGCGTTGATCTGGCGTGCCCCGGGCGTGCGCCGCAGCACGTCATTGATACCGGCCTGCAGTTGAGCCGAGGTGGGCGGCACGGCGGCGTGGGCGAAGTCGTACGGCGCCGTGGCCGACGTGCCTCCCGCCTTTGCAGCGGTGACCTGGCTGGCGCTAGCCGGGTGTGACGGGAAAGCCGCCACAGCCAGACCGAGTGCGACGGTCGCGGCCAGCCGGGCCGCGCGTGTGCCGCGGGTGAACCGCCACGGTATCGCCAGGGAGTGTGAACCCCCGGGTGGCAGTTTTAGGGTGACTCGCATGAACCCTCCTTTCTGAGTGGTGGAGAAAGCGCACTCTCCGCGGAATACGGGAGGCGACAGCCCGGTCAGCCCGCCGACGACGGGATCGCCGAGAAGGTCGATCCGCCGTTCACAGCCGACTGGTCGTTGTCGACGTCTCAGCCGCGCGGAAGCGCGGGCAGGCACAGCGCGCTGTCGACGTCGGCCGGCCAGTACATCGCGTCACGGGTCTGGCCTCCGTAGACTCCGTCCGCGGTGATCGAGACGTTCTGTTGGAACGAGTGCACCGCGCTCTGGGTGAGCAGACCGTAATCGTCGTCCACCTTCAGGCGGGGCGTGGCGGGGTTGCAGTCGTTGAGCGCCTTCTGCAGAGCGCCGACGCCTGTGCTGAAGTCGCCCCGGGCCATCCAGCAATTGACATCACCCGATGCCGTGGACGGCATCGTGGTGGGCCAGCCGTCGCGGCTGTGGTTGTCGTACAGCAGCACCGTCGTGGTGGTCGTGCACTGGGGAGCGGTCGACGCGTCGGCCCGAACGGCCAGTGGGAGCACGAGCGTCGAAACGGTGAGGCAGAGAGCCGTGCCCAGTCTTGCGGTCGTCGTGTACATCGGGGATCCGTCCTGTTCACTTCTATGGCTGGATGGGGCCGTGGCGGGTGCCTCATCGGGCTACGGGAAGAGCAGGTACTCCGTGGTGACCCAGCCGGTGAGCTTGACCGACCCGTTGTATCCGTAGCCATACACCCATACGAGTCCGCCGGCGGACGTGTAGGAGCTGCTGCAGAAGTGGAAGGCGGAACCGCCGGGGATCTCGCCGATCGCCGGCGTGCCGACCCCGGGCGCGGTGTGCACGCGCAGGAAGTCGATGTTGCTCACCACATGGGTGAGCGAATCGATCGTGCAGGAATAGGCGGGCTGGTAGACGGCCTGGGACGCGGGCTCGGCCGCCGCGAGGGCCGGCGACGCCGTGAAGGCGAGTGCTGTGGCGGCGATTCCCGCGGCGGCGACGCGATGCAGCTGATTCATCAAGACTCCCCGTGTGTATGAGCGGATGCCGCCGGGCCGTGGCCCCTGCGACTCGACGTGGCACACGTTAGTTCCGGGCTGCGGAGCGAATCGGGGCATAAGCTGTATTCTGACGTCCCGAAAGCGTCCCGCGTTCATCCCAGAGTCCTGAGGTGGGCCTTTTCCTTCGTGCGGCTGGGACGTCGCGGATGCGGCGATCGGGTTTCCACCGGATGGAACCCTCAGGCCACAACCGTTTCACCCGTCCTCTCAGGCTTCATATTCATTGCGCCCTGCTTACGGCATTTGTAGAGTGATTCCGTCGTCGGGGGACGACATGGGGACCAGGGGAGGCACGCCTTGGCAGACAACGAGGACAAGCCGGTCGGCGCGGACTGCGTATCCGCGTTGGCCAGCGAGCTGCGCGCGGCACGGGTGCAGGCCGGGCGCAGCCTGAAGGAGCTCGAGCGGCTCACGGCGAGCAGTGATTCGTCGTTGTCGCGCTACCTGGCGGGCACGAGCATTCCGCCGTGGCCGGTGGTCGATGCGCTGTGCAAGGCGGCCCAGCGGGATCCCGGGGAGCTGGAGCCGCTGTGGCAGGAGGCGCAGCGCACGAGGGTCGAGCGGCGCGTCAGCTCCCGGACGATGCGCGAAACGCTGTCGGCCGAGCCCGACCGCACCCGCACGGACGGAGCGCCGCCCGACTCTCCGGCACCGCTCGACGAGGAGTCGGACGCGGGGACGCGTCCAGGTACGGGCGCACGCACGCGTCGGCGGCGCAAGGTCTTGCTGGCCGGATCGGGCGCGGGTGCGGTGGCGCTCGCGGCGACTCTCGTGATGGTCGTTCCGGGGAGCAGCCGTCATGCCGCGCCGGTTTTCCCCAGTCCCAGCGGCGCGCGGATCTGCCCCTGGCACTATGTGGTGACCGACGGCGATCCGGCGCCGGTCCTGATCTCCGACGGCAACGGCCCGAACCGCAAGCACATCGGCATCTACGAGCCCGGCCAGGTGTTCTACGCCCCCGAGCCCCCGGTGAAAAGCAACGGTCTGATGAAGACGCTCGACGGCTGGGTGACGGCCGGGAACTGGATCCAGCGCTACGGCGGGCCCTGTATAAAGCGTGCCGATCTGATCACCGGCCCCACGCCGACACCGGGAACTTCGCGATAGCGATCCATCCCGGCTGGGCCCAGCCGGCCCCGGGAGCGTGGCGTTGCGTCGGCGTTCGTCGGGGAGCAGGTGGATGCGGCGTTCTTCCGGGGTGAGTGCGCCGTAGGTGTGGCGGCGAGCGGTGTGCAAAAGTGCGTCGAGATCGAGGTCGGCCTGCCAGATGCGGATCGTGGCGTCGGTGGAGCCGGTGAGCACGCGTTCGCCGTCGGGCAGCCAGACGACGGTGCGGGCGCGTTGCTAGTGCACGCCGATCACCGTGGATTCGCGCGGCATCCTAGGTGCATTTCTCCCCCGGGCAACGCACCGGCCGCTACCGCACCGGCCTGGACGAACCGGTCTACGGCGAGGACGGCCAGGCCCGCGTCTCCTACGAGGACTACGCCGTCGCTCTCGTCGACGAGAGCGAGCAGCCCCGGCATCTGAACCGGCGGTACACCGTCGGATACTGACTCCGCAGTGCCAAGCGACGGGTGGGCGGGACCGTCCAGAGTTTTCCGGCCGTCCGCTCCCGCTCTGTGCTCGCCTTTCGTGCCCATTACGCGGACGGGCGGCTCCCGTTTCGTCCGCGGCAACTCGCTGTGGCGCTCGAACAGGTTGTCGGCACCGCCGAGGATGCGCTCGACCTGCCCGGGTTTCGGTGGTTCCAACCGCTTTTCCCGGCAGCGGGCCAGCAGCGCGTCCCGCATCCTGTCCCGGGAGGTCTCCACCGTGCAGATCTCCTCGGCCAGCCAGACGGTCAGCCGTTCCTGATCTGCCACGCCCGCTTCGCCGAACTCGTGGAACTTGCGGATCTGTGCCCGGTGGTATTCGACGGTGCGGCCCGAGAACGGGTATTTGGCGAAGAGCGCGGCATCGACCCTCACCTGGCCGGCGACGAAGTCGATCGCGGCGCGCGGGATGTCCTCGCGGCGGGGGAAGCGCGCCTCCTGTTCGAAGAACTTCAGCATCAGCGCGAAGCCCAGCCGGGTCGCCCCGGTCTTGTTTGCGAGCAGGGTGACATCCGCGTCGTCGAGGGTCCAGCACTCGATCAGATCCTCGAGCTCCCACTCGCGTCGCATCACTACGCCCTCTCCCGATCGGCCCAAGACGGGGAAGCCTGATTCGCCGGCGTGTCAGTACCGGCCGGTACGGCTGAGCCGTGGCCGTCCTGCCACCGAGGCGTTACGTAGGGCTACTTTGCGGCTGGTCGCACGAACCCGAGTGCCGCCACACCGAGGTGCCCGCGGTGGTGGCAGGCCATCTGACCGTCGCGGCGCCGGAGGTGTTGCCCGATTGTGCTTGAGGTCAGGTTCGAGGCCGCAGGCTGCCGGGGCGCCGGGGGCGCTCACGCCTGTGCCGCCGCCGCCCGGTACCTGCACCACGGTCAGCGCGTACGGGGCCACGGTCACCGATGACGCAGAGCTCTGTGTCGTACTGGTGATCGGGTTGCCGTTATTGGCCAAGGTGTAGATGGTCGGGCTGCCTGAGGCGGTGAACCCGTTGTAAGTCAGGCAGCCCCGTCCCGTTCAGGTGCGAAACGGTTCGTGCTGCCATGGTTCGCGGTGCCTTCGTGCCTACCCGCGGGCAGGGTGTCAACAACGTTGACATCTGGTTGCCCCTCGCTGCCGCGTGGTGTCCGCGTCGAGGGGCCCCCGCGGTCCAGCGCCGCGAACAGGAAAGCACGCCCGCCGCATGCCACGGAGACCACGGCCGACATCCGTTGCCTCAGTTGGGAGATCCATGAACTGGGGATGGCGCCGTCCTTGCGCATCGGGTTACAGCCCGGGCCGCACGCCGCTGTAGAAGGTGGACGGGCCGTGCTGGCTGCGGCCGCGCACCATAACAGAACACGATCATCGGAGGGCAAACGCGCTCGGCTCGATCGACCGGCCGACAGTGCAGCGAACATGATCACCTCGGACGGCGAGGGGTAGGCCGCGGCGCGCGCGGCCTACCCGTGCACTAGTCACGCCAGGCGGGCGGTTCTGGGGCGCAGATCAGTATCCTGCGGCCACGATGTTGGCTTGTACCGCGTTCTCGGTGGCGTCGGAGGGGTAGCCGGAGGTCATCACGCCTTCGTAGAAGGTGCCGGCCGAGCCCTTGCTGTTGTCGCCGCCGATGCCCAGGATGATGGCGCCTTCCTTGTGCATCGGGTTGTAGCCCGCCACGTTGGGGCGAACGCCGCTGTAGAAGGTGGACAGGGCGCCGGACTGGGCGTTGCCGCCCCGGATCGCCCACTGGTTCGCCCCGCCTTTGACCATCGCGGTCAGGTATCGGTGGTTGACGCTCGGGTCGCCGGAGTTGAGGCGCTGGTTGACCCCGGAGAACAGGCCGTTCTCCAGGTCGGCCATGATCCAGGGGCCGTTGCCGGAGCCGTAGCCCCAGACCTTGATGTTCCCGAAGTAGATGGCTTCCATGTGGCCGTTGCCGGTGTCTCGGTTGCTCGTCTCGGCGTTGCCGTAGTCGAAGCAGCAGCCGCCGTTGTAGTGCGTGCCGTCGAGGACGGCGTACATCCCCTGCGACTGGTTGCCGGTCGCGATGCCCGAGGTGGAGTCGTCGCGGTACCCGGTGCCGGCGGCCACGTAGACGCCGTAGACCTTGTGGCCGCCCACCGTGATCGGCGCGGCGGTCGCGTTCGCCAGGTTGTCAGGGCCCCCTGCGGCCCCGCCGCCGGGTGCCTGGACCAGGTCGTTGTGCCGCGAGGTCTGGTCGTAGATCCGGGTGATCACGCAGGTGGTGTTCGCGCAGAAGGAGTCCTGCGTCGCGGCGTTGGCGACCCCGCCCGCGCTCAGCACCCCGATGCTCTTGTACGTGTTGTCGGAGGAGCGTCGCACCTGGTAGAGCAGGCCGGTGTACGTCGCGTACAGGGCCCGGGTGGTGGAGTGCGCTGCCACGCACGGCGTGCCCACCGCGGCGTAGATGTCGCAGGGCCTCTGGGTGGCGGCCTGTGCCGTCGTGCCGGTGCCGACGCTGACGCCGACCGCCAGCGCGATCCCCGCGCCCGCCGCCAGGACTGTGCGCCTGGCACGAGGTATCAGTGGTCGAACGACCATGTGTGAACTCCTTTGTTCGTGGTCGAATGAGGGTGGTTCGGCACTCCGGGAAGGCGCTGGTGATCCCCTTCCGGAAGGAAGCGACTGCGATACGCGCCTGCGGTGCCGAGGCTGCACATCCGTATGGCAGCTCACGGCGATGTGCGGTCCAGACTATTGTTAGCGCTAACATTCTGCCCAGGGGAATGCCGGAACCTCCGATGGTTTTGGGTGCGTGAGCAGTGCGCCGCCCATCACTATCACGCCGGGCGGATGTTGCGTCAAGGTTTCGGCAACAACGGGCAGGCGGCGGCGGTCAGAGCGGTTCGGTGACCGGCTGCCTTGACGCAGCCACGCCCTGGCCTGCCCAGATCGGCGGCAAGCCGCGGTGGGTCGGGCCGGGGCCCTGGGCGTTCGCGGCCGACTCGCGTCGCAACTTTCACGGATCGGAATGCCGGTACCTGCGGGGTGGAGAAATCTCGAAACCTTGCCCTGGCGGCACCGAAACTCTTGTGGTCGGCTCCTTGCCGACACATTGTTAGCGCTAACAAACGGGAGGGTCCCCGTGAGACCTCGACTCTGGCGCGGCGGCGCGGCGGCTCGACCTGGTCAAGCGTCCGATGCCGGGCGCGTGACGACGTGACATGCGGTGCCCGCAAGCGCCGCACGCGGGCGCGGCAGGTGGTGGGCCGGCGCGGTGGCGATGGCGGTGCTGGCGGTCGGCGCGATGGCCGGGGTCGTGGCCACGGCGGGCAGCGCCGCCGCGGAGTCGAACGGCGGGGTGAAGGTCATGCCGCTGGGCGACTCGATCACAGCTGGCGTGACGGTCCCGGGCGGGTACCGCATCGGCTTGTGGCAGCGCTTCACGAGCGCGGCTACAAGGTGGACTTCGTCGGTTCGCAGTCCAACGGCCCGGCCAGCCTCGGCGACCACGACCACGAGGGCCATCCCGGCTGGCGCATCGACCAGATCGACGCCAACATCGTGGGCTGGCTGAACACCTACCAGCCGCACACGGTGTTGCTGCACATCGGCACTAACGACATCGGGCAGAACTACGACGTGCCGGGCGCGCCCGCCCGGCTGTCCGCGCTGATCGACCACATCACCGCGACGGCGCCCGCCGCGCAAAGCCCGGCTCTGGGGGTGGTTCCGGTGGGTCTCTGACGCCCGGTTCGCGCATCTCCGTGCGCGCCACCACCTCCTGCTGCACCGGCGACTACATCCGCCACGACGACAGCGACACCAAGGTCGTCGTCTCGGCCGTCACCTCCGCCAGCACCCCCACCGCCAAGGCCGACGCCACCTGGATCGTTCGCGCCGGCCTGTCCAACAGCTCCTGCGTCTCCCTGGAATCAGCCAACGACACCGGCCAATACCTGCGCCATTCCAACTTCGAGCTCTACATCGCCCCCAACGACGGCAGTTCCGGCTTCGCCCAAGACGCCACCTTCTGCCCACAAAGCGGCCACAACGGCCAGGGCTACTCCTTCCAATCCGCCAACTACCCCAGCAAATACATCCGCCACTTCAACTTCGCCGGGTACGTCGCCAGCGACGGCGGCTCCAACACCTGGGACAACGCCACCTCCTGGAACGATGACACCAGTTGGATCGTCACCACCCCCTGGGCATAGCATCCGCTGTCCAGCCCCGCGGATGTTCCCATGCTGCTTCGTGGCCGGCACCGCACTTGCCGGCCACGAAGCACCCGGCCGCCCGTCAGCCGCCGCCTCAGCAGGTGGGGGCACCTATCGAGCTTCGTTCGATCACCGGCATGGGGATCAGGTGCCTGCTGTGCGGTTGTGCGTGGTCGAGCAGGAGCTCGACCGAGGTGCGGCCCATGGCTTCGTGGGGCAGCGCGATGGTCGTCAGTCCCGGTGAGGTAGGAGGCGAGTTCGTCGTTGTCGAAGGAGACGACGGAGACGTCCTGCGGGACGGACAGTCCGCGCTCGGCGAGCGCCTGGTATGCCCCGAAGGCGAGGCGGTTCAGGGCCTGTGCCGGATGAAGCTGTCCGGGGTCATGCCTAACGGAAATATCGGCACGATGATGTCTCAGCGCCTCTACTGCATCTACTGTATCAACCAGGCGCGAGCCCCCCTCGACGGCCTCGATCTGGGCCCTCCGACGCGTCTGCCCGCCAACCCGATGACAGGCGGGATCGCGTTGCCGGTGCGCGGCGTGATGGCGGTCGGGCGCGTCCAGGACGTGGGACGGAGGCTGGAGGCAGGCGCGGGACTGTCGAAAGTTTCAAGGCGGTGATCTCGGATGCGATCGCCGAATAAGGGTTCTTGCTGATCGGAGCCGGACCGGCTCGGCAGGCGGAGCGTGGTTCGTCGACGTCACATGGTTGCCCGCAAGCCCGCCACCCCGACAGTACTTTCGAAACAACTCCGAAACTTATTGACGGTCCTGTCGAAGCGCGCCAATACTCTCGCCATCGACGGACCTCGAACGCTGTCGATGCGGGCCGTCTGTCACAGGCCCGGTCCCGGCCGTGGAGGTCCGGGCGGCCGGCCGGCGCTGCGTTGCTCGGCGCCGACCTGCGGTGGCCGTCAGTCCGGCGGCTTGCGCGTACGCCGGGTCACATCACGCTGCACGGGCCCGGCGAGCCTTCAATGGGGAAGGAGCACACCCACATGCACTTCACTGCCCGTCCGCAACGCCGCGGACGAAGTTTGGCCAGGCTGCTCGCCGGCCTCGGCTCCGTGATCGCGATGGCCGCGGCCACGGCGCTCACGCCCACGTCCGCCAGCGCGGCGACCACCTTCTGTTCGAACAGGACCGGCACGAACGGCGGTTACTACTACCAGATGTGGACCGCCGGCACCGGTTCGGCGTGCATCACGCTGAACGCCAGCAACAGCTACTCGACCACGTGGAGCGGCGTCGGAGACTTCGTCGCGGGCGTCGGTTGGAGCACCGGCAGCGGCCACACGGTCAGCTTCTCCGGCAGCATGCACTCTTCCGGGGGCGCGACGCGGGTCTCGCTCTACGGCTGGTCGACCAACCCGCTGGTCGAGTACTACGTGATGGAGGACTACAACGGCTCGGCGCCGGGCTCCGGTACCTACAAGGGCCAGATCACCAGTGACGGGGGCACGTACAAGATCTACGAGCACCTGCAGGTCAACCAGCCCTCCATCCAGGGAACGGCGACCTTCGAGCAGTATCTGGCGGTCCGTACCTCGCCGGTCACCAGCGGCACGATCACGATGCAGAACTTCATCAACGCGTGGGCGGGCTACGGGATGCATCTGGGCACGATGAACTACCAGATTCTGGCGACCGAGGCCTGGGGCGGCGGGAGCGGCGGCTCCAGCATCACGGTGCACTAGGCAATCCCCTCCCGCAGCACGACCCAGCGAAGGACCCACCTGCATGCGAATGCGACCACAACCCTCGAGCCGCGCTTTCCGCACCGCAATGGCCGTCGCCGTGATGGCCGCGGCGGGCGCCACCGGCTCCGTCGTCAACACCACCGCTGCGCACGCCGCCACCTGTCGCGGGTATGTCGGACTCAGTTTCGACGACGGCCCGTCCAACGCTCACACCCCGGCCCTACTCAACGCGCTCAGACAGAACGGGCTGCGGGCCACGCTGTTCAACGAAGGCCGGTACGCGGCCGCCTACCCCGCCCAGGTGCGGGCCGAGGTGAGCGCCGGCATGTGGATCGGCAACCACAGCTACACCCACCCGCACCTGACCCAGGAGACCTATTCCCAGATCGACGTGGAGATCGGAAACACCCAGCACGCCCTCGCCAACGCGGGCGGCGGCACACCGAAGCTGTTCCGCCCGCCCTACGGCGAGACCAACTCGACCGTGCGGTCGGTGGAGGCCAAGTACGGGCTGACCCAGATCATCTGGGACGTCGACTCGGGGGACTGGAACGGCGCGAGCGTCGCCGCGATCGTCCAGGCGAACTCCAGGCTCACCAACGGCCAGATCATCCTCATGCACGAGTGGCCGGCCAACACGCTCGCCGCGATCCCCCAGATCGCGCAGGTGCTGGCCGGCAAGGGACTGTGCAGCGGGATGATCTCCCCGCAGACCGGCCGCGCCGTAGCACCTTGACGGCGGCTCCCGAGACGGGCCGTGCGCGGCGCCGCGAAAACGCGCCGCACACAGCCCCGACTCGGCTCGAGTCAGTGCGCGCCTTCGCAGGGTCGCCTGTGAGTCGCGAGCTACCACGACGTGTTGGTCATAGACGGCCACGTCTTCGACGCGACAACAGGTAGATACGGAGGGCCGTTGGGCCAGTATCGAAGCAACTTCGAATACGGCAACGATCTCGTCTTCACGCCCCAACCATCAGGAGGTCAGTAGGCCATGCAGCACCACGAGAGGCCCTATGACGTGCGTCGAAGGCCCGGTGCATACGGCTTGAGGACGTTCGATCAAGTAACAGCTTTCATGATGGGGTTTGGTGCTGCGACCGAGTGGAAATTAGCTCACGGCTTCCGAAAGTGGCTTGCCCTTGAGGCGGGTGAGGGAGCAAATCTCGCGTGGCCCGCGCCAAGGGTGCCGAAAGTGGACTCGGGGTTGCGAAAGGTCATAGTTGGACTCGGCCTAGGTCTTAGGATCCTGATTCACCAATGCCCGGGTGGGCGCTCGTAGTCGAGGCCAAGAGTCCGTTCCGGCCACGTGCCGATCGATACGTCGTGACGCGACTCGATACGTCACGGCACCCCTCGGCTCGTTGCGGCCCCGCGAGTTGCCGATCGGCGCATGTCGTAAGATCTCGACTCTATTCACGCGCGTCAATCGGCTGACCTGCGGTGCGACTGGACGTCAGATCGTGAGGGCTGGGTCAGCACCATGTCTGTGCGCGAGCTGGTTCTATCTGTATCGGGACTGCACGAGATGTGCCGAGACGCAAGTCGAGGATCCGCCCCGAGCTGCGAATCCTCGAAAACATGCAGGTCAGGCGACTGGCTCCAGACGCCGATGACAGAACCCGGCTTATAGGCCGGTCTCGCCGTACCCCAGGCCTTCTGGCCTGGGGTTTTACCTTTTCTTGATGTCCGGAATGTCGCTGTGGGTCAGCACCAGGTCAGCACCATGCAGAGTCGTTCGCATTTGCGCAGGTCAGCGCGTCGCAGGGTTCTCATGGCATTTTCAACGCTTACGGCTCGTTCGCTTTCGAGACGTTTCGCTACCTCCTGTGCAGTGTCCGAGGGGGCCTATTTTCGTTGCCATACGTAAATTCGAGTACGATCTTACTTCTACTGATACCCATTCAGGTGCGGCGCAACCGGTGCCGAAAGGTGCCTGCGTGCGCCATTGTGGCGCGAGCGGTGCCGTTGGCGACCTGTTGAGGCCCGGACGGCCCTGTGTGCAACCCTGACGGCCGGACAGGGTTGGGGACGGCGTAGCTTCACCGTGGTTGCGCTGGCCACAGCGCAAAGCTTGCGTCGGGGCGCTGGCTGGTGTGAGGGCGGCTGTTGTGTGTGGTGGGGCCAGGCGGCGTAGGTGCGGGAGCTCATGCTGCGGTGATGTTCAACTGGGCGTAGTGCGAACCGTTGCGACACCCGTGCGGCGGTTTATCGCCGCGCGGAGCGATGAATGATGGCGGTAAACAGGTGTGTTCTGCGCACCGCGGCAGAACGGGGACGCCCCCGCCGATCCACACCTGCTTGAGAGGGCTCGATCCGCCGTCGATTCCAGCCCACGTCAATGCGCGCCGTCGACAGTGAAGGCGGCGTCGTGCGCGAGCAGCGCCCGGTCGGGCACCGGTCCGCCGCGGAAGATCTCAGCGCACAGCGCGACCACCCAGGCGGCGTCGGTCAGGCTAAGCATGTCGAGTGGGAAGTGGATGTCGTCGGTGTTCCGGCGGCGCGGCGCGGATTGTAGGCGCACGTGATCGCGGCTGCACCGAACACGACAATGTGCGAGCGCCATCCAGTCTGGTAAGCCGTGATGTCGCTGTCTGCATGGTGTTGCCGCGTCATTGGAACTACTGCGGCGGTGGAGTTGAACCTGGTGCATGCTGATTATGAGGGCGGTCTCCGGCTGTGGGTGGCACTGCAGTCCGGTCCGACTGTGAAATTGCCGCAGAAGTCTGATCCTGTCATGGTGGGCCAGGTCGGGGCGACGAGTTTGCGGAGCCCCGGCCTGGCACCAGTCGTGATGATCGAGGGTGAGTGCCCCGGTTGGTTCGTCCCGGCCCGTCGTCGTGGGGGGCGTCGGTCACCGGGTCGGGTGAGGCAGGTGTGGTGTCAGCTCCCGACGGTCGAGTTGGCGGCGGCTTCCACCAGTTTGGCGGCGTCGGCGGGGCGAATGTATCCGGCCAGCGTGTCGAAGGCGGTGTCTATGGTCCACTGCGCGACGAACTGGGTGTGGGTGGGATAGAGGGTCGCGAGCTTCGCGGCAGTGAATGGCACGGTGGTGCCGAAGAGGAAGCAGAACGTCGTGCCGGTCTGGCCGAGGCCGGAGAGCGCGGCGACCGGGACGTCGACGGCCGGGGTGCGGATGCCACCTTCGGCGTTGCCGTTGGCGTCGAGCACGAACGAGGGCGTCGAGCCGGTGGTCGTCACCGCGAGCCTGGGCGCGGGCGTGGGCGCGATGCCCGTGACGGTCCACTGGTTCAGGGCGTGCAGGGCGCCTTCGACGACGTAGTGCATCTCGCCGGTGTTGATCGGTGTGCTGCACGTGACGACCGGTTGGGCCGGGTTCGGGGTGGTGGGCGGGTTGAGCATGGTGTCGAAGGCCTGGACGTCGCCTTGCCCGCTGCCGGTGTCGGTGAATCCGCCGGCCGCGGTGTAGGCGTCGGCGTGGGCGGTGCCGGCGACCTCCCAGTCGCGGAAGTCGGCCGAGTCGGGCTGACGGGCCGCCAGATAGCCGAGGGTGAGCAGGTCGGTTTCCGTCTCGTAGGCCAGCACCGGCACGCCCAGGTCGGTGCGGATGTGCACGACCGCGGGGTCCGGGACGTCGGCCTGGGGTGCCTGGGAGAGGGGAGCGCCGTTGCCTCCGCGGCTGTAGATCAGGAAGCCGTCGTAGACGTGCACGAGCGGTTGGACGGCGTCGACGTAGGTGGTGAGGCGGAAGGCGGACTGGGATTCGCCGATGCCCAGCACGGTGCGCGGGTGCAGTCCGCCCAGCACGGTGGAGGCGTTGTCGCGGACGGCCTGTCCGGCCTGGGAGTAGGTGTCGTAGGAGTAGCTGTCGCCGGGGTGGGAGAGGGCGGCGTAGCGGACCGGGTCGGTGGCCTTGGCCGCGGCCACGCCGGCCGCCTGCGCGGAGATGCCGACCCAGGCGTAGCCTTCGCGGATCAGTTCGTTGTGGGCCGCGATCCAGGTGGCGGGGATGTCCAGCCCGCCGCTGACGTTGAGCCATTCGACGACCACGGTGCCATTGAAGCGGCGCGGGTCCTGCGGCCGGTACACCACCATGCGGGTGGTGTAGGGCGCGGTGTCGGCCGGGGCCACCGACCAGTTGCCGACGGAGGTCAGCGGGCTGACGGGCTGGTAACTGGCGGCGGTGCCGGACAGGAAGTACTCGGACTGCTGGTAGCCGACCTGGCCCAGGTCGAATGCCGTGCTGTACAGCCCGATCGCACCGGTGCCGCCGGTGATCGGACCGGTGACCGTGGGATCGGCCGCGGAGGCGTGCGGGACGGGCGTGCCGGTGGCGTACGACACGTTGACGGTGACGGCGCCGATCAGGAGTACCAGCGCTGCCGCGACGGCGGATCTCATGGCGTGGCGCGCCGTTGCGCCGCGTTTCGTGATCATTTGAAGCACCCTTCATTGGGCTGGTAATCACATTCGCATGACTGTAGAACGGTATTTTCGGAAGGGTCAACGAGATGGCCGGTCGCCCGGGGCGCGCTTCTGGGAGTGTTCTGAGAGTCCGCGGCCGCCTTTCGGCCATCGAACCTCGAACCCTGCGATGATCCCCCGGCGGCCCGGTGATCTCCCAGGAAACTCCCAGATTTCCGTGAGGCCTCTCGGACGTCGGGGGCATGCTTTCCGGCGACCGCCGCACAGTCGTTCCCGCCCGACCGCGACCCCGCCTCCCCGGTCCGGGAACCTCAGTGACCATGGAGCGACACCATGCCCAGCACCGAGCGAACCCACGCCCCGGCAGTCACCGGCACACTCGGCAGCCTGCTCGTCGTCGACGACGAACCGACCGTCCGCGAACTGCTGCCCGCCGCACTGCGCTACGCGGGCTTCACCGTGGCCGTAGCCGCGACCGGGGCCGAGGCAGTGGCCATGGCGTCCCAGCATCCGCCCGATCTGATCCTGCTCGACGTAATGCTGCCCGACATGGACGGCTTCGAGGTCATCCGCCGCCTGCGGGAACAACCACCCACGGCGACCGGGCTGCGCGGCGGCCACATCCCCGTCCTGTTCCTCACCGCCCGCGACGCCGTCCAGGACAAGATCAACGGTCTGCGGTTGGGGGCCGACGACTATGTCACCAAGCCGTTCGACCTACAGGAACTGATCGCCCGTATCCACGCCGTCCTGCGCCGTACCAGCGGCGACGCCAGCTCCACGCTGTTTGTGGGAGATCTGGAACTGGACCTCGAAGCACGCCAGGTGTACCGGGCCGGCATCCCGATACGCCTGTCGCCGACCGAGTTCCGGCTGCTGCACTACCTGATGGCCAACGCCGGGCGCACCGTGTCCAAGGCCCACATCCTCGAACGCGTCTGGCGCTACGATTTCGGCGGCGATGCCAGCATCGTCGACACGTACATCAGCTATCTGCGACGCAAGGTCGACACCGGCGCCGCCAAGCTCATCCACACGGTCCACGGCGTCGGCTACGTGATCCGCGTGGATCGGCCGTGACCACCGCGCCGACGACGGCATCGCGCGCACGACGCCGGATCGCGCCCGTGTGGGCACACGCGTCGCTGCGCACCCGCGTGCTCCTGCTGGCCGTCGGACTGGCGACCGTCGGGCTTCTCGCGTTCAGCGTCACGGTCAACACCGCCCTGCGCGGCTACCTGCAGCAGCGGCTGGACACCCAACTGGGCGCCGCGGCCCAGGTGATCTCACATCAGTCGCCCGCCGCAACGATCGCGGACGCCCGCACCAGCGTGGAGGCTCCCCTCGGCCAGGACCTGTTCGGTGACGTGACCGTCGCCTACCTCGCCGGGGACGGGACCGTCACGGCCGTGGTCCACCCGATCGCTGCGGGCCCGGCCGCGGCCGGGCCCGCACTGCCCGCGTTGGACAGCATGGCGGTCGCGGCGCGGGCCGGGCGGCCGTTCACCGTCACGAGCCGCGACGGCCGCGGACGGTGGCGAGCCATCGCGCTGCCCCAGCGGGTGGGCGGCGGCGGCGTGATCATGGCGATCTCGATGAGCCAGACGGACGCCGTGGTCGACCGGATGTGGGCTCTCTCGCTGAGCGCCGGATTGCTCCTGTTGTGCGTGCTGTCCGTGGCCGGTTGGTTCGCGGTGCGCTCCGGGCTGCGCCCGCTCGTGCGGATCGAGGAGACCGCCGGGGCCATCGCCGACGGCGACCTGTCGTACCGCATCCCGGACCTGGCCGCCCCGACCACAGAGATCGGCCGCCTGACCGCCGCCCTCAACGGCATGCTCACGCAGATCGAGCACGCCTTCACCGCCCGCGCCGAGTCAGAGGCACGCATGGGCCGCTTCGTCGCCGACGCCAGCCACGAACTGCGCACCCCGCTGGTCGGCATCAGGGGCTTCGCAGACCTCTACCGCATGGGCGCCCTGCCCGAACGTAGCGACGTGGACCGCACGATGGGCCACATCGCGCGAGAGGCGGAACGTCTGACGCGGCTCGTCGAGGACATGCTGCTGCTCGCCCGCCTCGACGAGCACGCACTGCGCACCGCCGGGGCCGACGGCCCAGACGAGGCGTTCCCACTCGACCTGGCCCCGATGGACCTGCGAACGCTGGCGGCGGACGCCCTGCACGACGTGCGCGCCCTGGATCCCTCACGCCCGGTTCGGCTGACCGGACCGGGGGATGGGACTGCGTCCAGTGCGCCCGCTCTCGCCGACGAGGCCCGCCTGCGACAGGTCGTCACCAACCTGGTGGGCAACGCCATTACCCATACGCCCGCCGCCACCGCGATCCGCATCGGCGTCGGCATCGTCGGCCGGCACGCCATCCTGGAGATCGCCGACCACGGACCGGGCCTCACGCCCGAAGAGGGACGCCGGATCTTCGAGCGCTTCTACCGCGCGGACCACTCCCGCACCCGGGCGACCGGCGCGGGCGCCGGCCTCGGCCTGGCCATCGTCCACTCCCTGGTCACCGCCCACGGCGGACGAGTCGACCTGCACACCGCACCGGGCGCGGGCGCTACCTTCCGCATACTGCTGCCGCGCCAGGACCCCTGACCGCGAGTCAGGCATTCGCCGCAGCCACGCATGAAGGCAGTCGTCGGTGGGACTCGGTGAACGGTCCACCGCGGGGTGCCCGCGGGCGGTCGGCCGCAAACAACCCGCAGCTGCCGTGTCATGCGTACGCAGCGCATCGAGATCTCGCCACGGTCGACCGGCATACTCGCGCAGATCTTGTCGACGTCGACCGGACTGCCGACACGTCGGACTCAGGCCTCTTGACAATCCATTTCTGTTACCGGTAACTATTACTCCACATCACGGTGTCGTTAACTCGGATCGCACCCGATCTCCGGGCGGGCGCCGCGAGGGCTGGCCACGCGCTTAGAGCCCTGACATCAAATCTTGGCTTCCGTGAGCCGCAATCCACCCGCTCCGACGCAGTGCCGCATGGGGAGTGCAAATTGTGACCGATAACAGAGAGGGCCTGACCACTGCGCCCGCGCGGCCCGGTGACGGCCCGGCCGCGCCGACGCGGGAACGCCCGTTCGCCGGCCGGCCGGCCCGCTCCCGCCGCCCGCGCCGACGCAATCTGCGGCGGACCGTGGAGGCCTACTTGCTGATCGGCCCGAGCCTGGTCGGGTTCCTGCTGTTCCTGGTCGCGCCGATCCTCGGCGTGTTCGCGCTCAGCCTGTTCAGCTGGAACCTGATCGGCACGCCGCAGTTCGTCGGCCTGGCCAACTACCGCAGGCTGGCCTCCGACGGCGAGGCCTGGCACGCGCTGACCAACACGGTCTACTACGTGCTGCTCAACATCCCGCTGCAGACCGTCCTCGCTCTGGCGCTCGCCATCGCGCTGAATCGCAAGCTGCGCGGCGGCAAGGTGCTGCGGGTGCTGTTCGTGCTGCCCTGGATGGCGATGCCGGTCGCCCTCGGCATCATCTGGAACTGGGCCTTCGACCCGCGCAGCGGCGTGGTGGACCACCTGCTCTCGCTGGTCGGGATCACCGGGCCGAACTGGCTGACCTCCACCGGCTGGGCGATGCCGGTGATCGCCTCGGTCAACATCTGGCAGTACACCGGCTACACGATGCTGTTCCTGCTGGCCGGACTGCAGGCGATCCCGCAGCACCTCAACGAGGCGGCCTCGATGGACGGGGTCAATGCGGCGCAGCGCTTCTTCAAGATCACCCTTCCGCTGCTGCGCCCGTCGATGTTCTTCGTCCTGGTCACCAACGTGATCGGCTCGTTCCAGCTGTTCGACACGGTTTTCGTGATGACCCAGGGCGGCCCGGGGGACTCGACCACAACCATGAATTACTACATCTACCAGCAGGCCTTCCAGTTCTTCCACGCGGGCTATGCGGCCACCCTGGCCATCGTCCTGTTCGCGCTGATCCTGCTGGTCACCGCCGGGCAGTTCCTCTACTTCCGCAAGCGCACCGTCTACGACTTCAGTTGAGGAGGACCACGACCATGACTACTACAGCGATACGCAGGGCACTGCTCTACGCGGTCCTGCTCGGGGGCGCGCTGATCTCGATCGCGCCCTACCTGATGACCGTCAACGCCGCCTTCAAGAACACCCGCTCGCTTTTTTCCACCCAGGCCTGGACCCCGGCCAGCCCGGCCACCTTCTCGAACTTCGCCGCGCTGTGGTCGCAGTACGACATGTCCGGGTTCCTCGTGCACACCCTGATCGTCGCGGTGGCAGTCACGGCCGGCCAGGTGGTGTTCTGCTCGCTGAGCGCCTATGCCTTCGCCCGGCTGGAGTTCCCCGGCCGCGACCTGCTGTTCTGGGCCTTCGTCGCGACCATGATGGTGCCGCAGATCGTGACCCTGGTGCCGCTCTTCCTGATCATGAGCCACTTCGGCCTCATCGACACCTACCGGGCGCTGATCCTGCCGACCGTCTTCGGCACCCCGTACGGGATCTTCCTGGTCCGCCAGTACTTCCGCACCATCCCGATGGACCTGGAAGCCGCCGCCCGGATCGACGGCGCGAGCACCTGGACCATCCTGTGGCGGATCATGCTGCCGCTCAGCCGCCCGATCATGGCCACCCTGGCCACCGTCACCTTCATCAACAGCTGGAACAACCTGCTGTGGCCGCTGATGGTCACCAGCAGCGAGCGCACCACGGTGGTCACCGTGGGGATCTCAGCGCTGCAGGGCCAGTACGCCTCGCAGCTGAACATCGTGCTGACCGCCGCGGCCGTCGCGCTGCTGCCGCTGATCGCGGTGTTCCTGCTCTTCCAGCGCCACATCGTCCGTTCGATCGCGCTCACCGGCATGAAGTAGCGCGCCCGTCCGGCGGCTCACCCTCCACCAGTCCGCACCATCCCCAGCCACAGAGAAGTGGATACCCCCATGTTCAATCGTGTTCAGAAGGCGTTGGCGACATCGCTCGCGTGCGCCGGCGCGATCGGCCTGACGGCCGCCTGCGGCAGCTCCTCCGGCTCCGGATCCGGCGGCACCGTCAACCTCAGCTACATGATCTGGGACTCCGGCGAGAAGCCCGCCTACCAGAAGTCGATCGACCAGTTCGAGAAGTCGCACCCGAACATCAAGGTGACCATCGAGGTGGTGGCCTGGGCGCAGTACTGGAGCAAGCTGCAGACCGCCGCGGCGGGCAAGAACATGCCCGACCTGTTCTGGGACCACCAGGCGTACCTGCCGCAGCTGGCCAAGGAGGGGATCATCACCAACCTGGCCGACGACATCAAGTCCTCGAAGGTGGACACGAGCGTCTACGACCAGAAGCTGCTGGCCGAGTGGACGAACGGCAGCACCGTCTACGGCTTGCCCAAGGACTGGGACACCATCGCGACGATCTACAACTCGGCCGACCTGACCGCCGCCGGACTGACTGCCGCCCAGCTCGGTTCCCTCAGCTGGAATCCGACCGACGGCGGCACCTTCGTCGCCGCGCTGCAGAAGCTGACGGTCGATCAGAACGGCAAGCACCCGAACCAGGCGGGCTTCGACGCGGCGCACGTCAAGCAGTACGGCATCGCGCTGGAGGCCCCGAACGGCCAGCAGGACTGGTGGGACTTCGGCGTGCAGAACGGCTGCAAGCTGCAGGACAAGGCCTACGGCAGCTGGACGGTGAACTCGGCCGCCTGCGTCCAGGCCATCGCGTTCGAGCAGGACCTGATGTACAAGTGGCACGTCGCCGCGCCGGGCACGGTGACCAACACCCCCAACGCCGCCTCGCTGCCGCAGATCCTGGCCAAGAACGAGGCCGCGATCACCTTCGACGGCGACTGGGACCTGACCTCCTACCAGGCCGCGCTGCCCGCGGGCGGCTGGGGCGTGGCCGCCCTGCCGAGCGGCCCGGTCGGCGCGGGAACCGTGTACAACGGCCTGACCGACGCGATCTACGCGGGTACCAAGCACCCGGCCGAGGCCTGGCAGCTGGAGCAGTGGCTGGCCTCCGCGGCCTCGGAGAAGATCGTCACCGACTCCGGCACCGTCTGGTCCGGCATCCCCTCCCTGAACAGCGGCTTCATCGCGGCTTGGAAGGCGAAGGGCGTGGACGTCTCGGCCTTCTACACCGGGGCTCAGGGCACCACGATCGGCTACCCGCTGACCCTGTCCGGCACCGCCTTCAACACGGTGGTGCTCAAGGACCTCAACCAGGTCTGGCTTGACCAGATGACCCCCAAGGCCGCGGCCGACGACGTGACCTCGGTGGCCAACGCCGCCGTCGCCAGCGGCAGCTAATACGTCTCCGGCCGGGGCGGGCCGCACCCCGCCTCGGCCGCCCTCGATTGACAGCGCGGTGCGGCAGTTCCGACAATGATCGAGTGACTGGGAGCGGTAACATTCCTGCCGAGACTTCGACCGCCCGGGGTGCGGTGACCCAGGGTGCGGTGACCCAGGCCACCAGCATCTGGGAAGTGGCCCGGATCGCCGGGGTGTCGCACCAGACCGTCTCGCGGGTCATCAACGGCAAGCCGTACGTCAAGGACTCGACCCGTGCGCTCGTCCTCAAGACCATCGAGGAGTTGGGCTTCACCCCCAACCGCAGCGCGCAGGCGCTGGCCGGCGCGCCGGTGCGCTCGGTCACGGTGCTGACCGTGGACACCGCGCTCTACGGCTGCGCCGCCGCCCTGCGCGGAATCGAGGAGGTCGCGCGCGCCGCGGGCTACACGGTGGGTATCAGCGTGCTGGAACCGGACGCCGCCAAGAGCGTGCAGGACGTGGTCGAGCGGCTGGCCAACCCGGGCAAGGCCGCGATCGTGATCGCCTTCGAGGCCGCCGGAGTCCGGGCCCTGGACGCGCTGTCCGAGCACCATCCGGTGGTCGGCGTGGTGGAACGCCCGGCCGACGGCAACGCCCCCACCGGGCGTTCGCAGGTGTGGATAGACGACCGGAAGGCCGCCGGACACGCGACCCGGTACCTGCTCGGACTCGGCCACCAGAGCGTGCACTACCTCTCGATCCCCTCCTCCACGGCGCAGTTGACCCAGCGCACGCACGGCTGGCAGGACGCGCTGCTGGCCGCCGGGCGCCCGGTGCCCGAGCAGCTGGACGCGGGCTGGACCCCGCGCTCCGGCTACCTCGCGGCGCGCAGGCTGCTGACGGACCCGTCGGTCACCGCGATCCTGTGCGGCAACGACGACGTCGCGCTCGGCGTGCTGCGCGCGGCCCGCGAGGCCGGGCGGGACGTGCCCGGCGAGCTGAGCGTCATCGGCTTCGACGACGCTCCGCAGTCGGCGTACCTGGCCCCGGCGCTGACCAGCGTGCGACTCGACTTCGAGGGGCTCGGGCGGGCCGCCTTCGGCCTGCTGCACAAGCTGCTCGAACCGGAGTCGGCCCCCGCGCCCGCGCTGTGGGACGAGCCCGAGCTGATCGTGCGGGAGAGCAGCGGACCCGCCCCGCGCTAGCCGGTACGCGATCGACTGACAAACCTGTCCCAACCTCTGTGCCGCCTTGAAATGTTACCGATAACAGTGCACCGCTGCGAAAGGCCGTCATGCCCCAGATCGTCCACGTCCCGGAGCACCGCCTCTGGGTGCTGACCGGCGTCGAGTCGAGCTACGTGCTCCACCTCGGGCGGGATGAACTGCTGCGCAGCCTGCACTGGGGACCCCGCCTCGATCCCGAGCAGGCGGCCTCGCTGCTCGAATTCCCGCCGCCCCGGCACCGCAGCTGCGAGGACCCGTATGACGGCACATACGACCTGTCCGCCGCCGGGGGACTGCGCTACGGGCACGCCGGACTCCAGGTCCGGTTCGCCGACGGCACCCGTGACCTGGAGCTGGCCTTCGTCAGCTCACGGATCAGCCAGTACGACGCAGGGGCCGAACTCACCCTCGAGTTCGCCGAGCTGCACTACCCGCTGGCCGTGGAGGCACGGTACCGGCTGCACCGCGGCAGCGACGCGATCGAGCGGCGCCTGGTCCTGCGCCATCTCGGCGCACCGGACGCGCGGGGGATCGCCGCCGAGCCGATCACGCTCGTGCGCGCCGAGTCGGCGACCTGGGTGCTGCCCCGGCTGGAGGACTACCGGCTCAGCCAGGTGCGCGGCCAGTGGAACGCGGAGACCCAGCTGCACCGCACCGTCCTGCCCTACGGCGAGACGCTGCTGGCCAGCCGCCGCGGCGTCACCAGCCACCAGGCCAACCCGTGGGCGATGATCGACGACGGCACGGCGACGGAGGAGTCCGGATCCGTATACGGCTGCGCGCTGGCCTGGAGCGGCAGCTGGCAGCTGACCGCCGAGCGGATGCCCGCCGATGTGGTCACCCTGTCCGCAGGGTACGGACACACTCCGATCCTGCGCCGGCTCGGCCCGGGGGAGCGGCTGGAAACCCCGGTCAGCGTCGGGCTCTACACCGAGGGCGGCTTCGGGGCGGCCAGCCGCGCCTGGCACGACTACGTCCGCGCGCACGTCCTCGCGCATCCGGACGAGCTGCGCCCGGTGCTGTACAACTCCTGGGAGGCCACCGAGTTCGACTACACGGTCAAGCGGCAGCAGGCGTTGGCCGACCGCGCCGCGGCGCTCGGCGTGGAGCTGTTCGTCATGGACGACGGCTGGTTCGGCGCGCGCACCCACGACGCGGCCGGGCTCGGCGACTGGACGCCCAACCCGGACCGGTTCCCGCACGGCCTCGGCCCGCTGATCGAGCACGTGCACGGCCTCGGCATGAAGTTCGGGCTCTGGGTCGAGCCCGAGATGGTCAACCCGGACAGCGACCTCTACCGCGCGCACCCCGACTGGGTCATCCACCAGCCGCACCGCCGCCGCACCGAGAACCGCAACCAGCTCGTCCTCAACCTCGCCAGGGCCGACGTGGCCGACTGGATGCATGGCGCGATGGAGCGGCTGCTCGCGGGCAACGCGATCGACTTCCTCAAGTGGGACATGAACCGGCCGTTCTCCGAGGCCGGCCCGATCGACGCGGACGGCTGCGACTACCGGCCCGGCGACGACCGGCTCTGGTTCGACTACATCCACAACCTCTACGCGGTCCTCGACCGGCTGCGCGCCGACCACCCGCACGTGCGCATCGAGTCCTGCGCCAGCGGCGGGGGACGGCTGGACCTGGCGATCGCCGCGCGCACCGACCAGGTCTGGGCCTCCGACAACACCGACGCCGCCGACCGCCGGCACATCCAGCACGGCTTCTCCCAGCTCTACCCGGCGCAGCTGATGGGCGCCTGGGTGACCGACAGCCCGAACCCGTTCACCGGCCGCGCCGTCCCACTCGACTACCGCTTCCACGTGGCGATGGCCGGGCTGCTCGGCCTCGGCGGCGACCTGGACCGGTGGAGCGAGGCGGAGCTCTCCCGCGCCGCCGAGATGGTCGCCGCGTACAAGGCCGTACGACCCCTGATCCAACTCGGCACGCAGCACCGGCTGCGCGGCCCCGAGCACGAGCTGAGCGCCGTGCAGTACACCGCCCGCGACGGCTCGCAGACCGCGGTGCTGGCCTATCTGCGCGCCCGCCGCTTCGGCCGGGCCGACCCCGAGCTCCCGCTGCGCGCGCTCGATCCGGCCGCGCGGTACCTCGACGCGGCCACCGGCCGCGTGCACCACGGCGCGGTGCTGCTCTCCCGCGGCCTGCCCCTCGAACTTCCCGCCGGCGACTACGCAAGCACCCTGATCCACCTGCGGCGGGTTGAGTAACAAACCCTCTGTCGATCCCGAATGGAGAGATCGAATACCCATGAAGAACACAAGCGCAACGAAGCGCTTGGCGGCCGCGGCGCTGCTGCTCGCGGCCAGCACGGGGGCAAGCGTCATATCCGCCGTACCCGCCTCGGCGGCCACCTCCACCCTGACGGTGGACCTGGGCACCACCACCGGCTCGGTCATGCACGGCGCGAACGGCGCGCTGTACGGCCTGTCCGACCCGGGCGTGCCGAGCAGCAACCTGATCGCGCCGCTGAACGTGACCACCATCGCGCAGGGGCCGCCCGGGGACACCCAGCACCCGAACGGCGACGGCGGCAAGGTGTCCTCCTCGTACATCCAGGAGGACAGCAGCGGCAAGCTGTTGATCTACCTGCAGGACATCTACCCGGACTGGCCGCCGGCCACCACCACGCTGTCCGCGTACCTGTCCGAGGTGGACACGATGGCCGCCGCCGTGGTGGCCAGCCCGCAGCACTCCTCCTTCGAGTACATCCCGCTCAACGAGCCGGACTGGATCTGGTTCGGCCTGAACGCCGGCGACACCAGCACCTACGACACCAACCGCGCCACCTTCTTCACCTGGTGGGACGCGATCTACGCGGAGATCAGGAAGGACGACCCGACTGCCAAGATCGTCGGGCCGAACGAGGCCTACTTCGACACCCGTTTCGTGCCCGACTTCCTGGCCCACGCCAAGGCCGCCGGCACGCTGCCGGACGTGTTCAGCTGGCACGAGCTGGCCTCCACCTCCACCGCGCAGTTCGCCACGCACTACAGCCAGTACCGCGGATACGAGACCGCCGCCGGGGTCAGCGCGATCCCGATCGACATCACCGAGTACGGCAACCGCCGCGACCTGTCCGTGCCCGGTCAGCTGGTGCAGTGGATCGCCATGTTCGAGAAGGCCAAGGTCTACGCCGACCAGGCCTACTGGGACATCGCAGGCAACTACGACGACCTGCGCGCGGACGGCCAGAACACGCCCACCGGCGCGTACTGGCTCTACTACTGGTATGCGCGGATGACCGGCAACACGGTCTCGGTCACCCCGCCCTCGCCGAACGCCACCGACACCCTCCAGGGCGTCGCCTCCTACGACACGACCAAGGACCAGGCGCAGGTCCTGCTCGGCGGAGCCTCCGGAGCCGCCAACGTGGTGGTGGGCAACGTCTCGTCGAGTGTCTTCGGGTCCTACGTCGCCGCGACCGTCGAGGCGACCAACTGGTCCGGCTACGCGGGCGCGGGTGCGACGCCGAAGGTGATCTCGCGCACCGTGTTCTCCACCTCCTCGGGCAGCATCACCGTGCCGCTGACCGGGATGAACGCGATGTCGGCGTACCGCATCGTGCTCACCCCGTCCAACGTCAGCACACCGACCTCCGCCTCGGTGCCCTACAGCGCGTCGTACGAGGCCGAGGCCGCGGCGATCACCGACGCCACCCTCGTGACGCAAGGCACGGTCAGCAACGCCAATGGCTACGCCACCTCCGGCACCCAGGACGTCGGCTACATCACCAACAGCGACAGCGCCGTGACCTTCACCGTCACCGCGCCGAGTACGGGCACGTACAACCTGTCGATCTACTACGGCAACGAGACCGGCACGTACTCACAACAGGCGCTGAGCATCGACGGCACAGCCAGCCAGATGGTCGACTATCCGGCGACGCTCAACTGGCAGTGGCGCAACCACGAGGACGTGCCGATCTCGCTGAGCGCCGGGACGCACACCATCACCCTGGCCAAATCCAACGCCACCCTCGGCACGGCGATCGGCCAGGCCACCCTGGACAAGATCGACCTGACCGCGGCCTCGTCGGCGGCCGCCGTCTACGAGTCGACCCAGGGCCGTACCACCGGCACCGTCGCCTACAACTACGCCGCCTCGGACGGCACCGGCCAGGGCCGGGTCGTGCTCAACTCGGGCGCGACTTCGACCGTTGACGTGTACGTGCCGAGCGACGGCTACTACACGACCACGGTCCGCTACGCGACCAGCGGCACCCTGACGCTGACCGCGGACGGCCAGTCGGCCACCGGCGGCACCCTGCCCTCGACCTCTGGAGCGACCTCCACGGCGAGCGCGTCGGTGTTCCTGCAGGCGGGCATCAACCCGGTGACCGTCACCGCCAACGGCGCCGCCTCGGTGCAGAACGTCACGGTCGCCGCGACCGGCAGCACCAGCGCGATGGCCACATACCAGGCGGAGAGCTCGTCGAACACGCTGGCCGGAGCCGCGGTGGTGCAGGCCGACGCCTGGGCCTCCGGCGGCAGCGCGGTCGGCTGGATCGGCGGCGGCGCGGCGAACTCGCTGACCTTCAACGGCGTGACCGCTTCGAGTGCGGGCACGTACATGCTGGTCGTGCACTACTTCAACGACGAGACCTCGGGATCCGGGAACTACAACGCGAACATCGTCACCCGCACCGCGAGCATCTCGGTCAACGGCGGCACGGCCGTCACCGGCGAGTTCGCGAACACCTTCAGCTGGGACACGTTCAACACGGTGGACGTCCCGGTGACGCTGGCGTCCGGAAGCAACACGATCAAGTTCTCCAACTCGTCCGGCTACGCCCCCGACATCGACTACATCCAGGTCGCCAAGCCGTAGCCGCGGCCGGGTGAACGACGTAGACGTGTCCTGACACACGTGCCGGTGCCCTCGTCTGTATGAACGGACGCGGGCACCGGTTACCCTGCTTGCCGGACGGGCAGAACGATTGCCGACGGGTGCTCCGAGTCGTGGTAGATCTCCCGGTCGGACGCCTGCAGGCGAGTGGCGGTGGCGTGTGGTTCGCCGGTACCCAGGTTGCGCGCATAGCGGGGAAACGCGCCACCGGATACCTGAACCCTGATACGGTGGCCCGCCTTGAACCGGTGCGCGGTCGGCCACAGCTGCACCACGGTGCACGAGGTCTCATCGGCGGTGGTCAGCGAGACCAGGCCGTCGCAGACGTTGTACGAACGGCCAGCCGGGTCCACATCGCACAGCCGCACGAACACGTCGGCGTACGGCGTGCTGGAACGGCCCCAGATCTCGGCGCTGACCTCGCCGACGACCTCGACGTCCTGGCTCAGCTCAGCGGTCGTATAGGTGAGCACGTCCGCGCGGGCCTCCAGGGCGGTGTTGTCGACCCGTCCTCCCGACGCGGACATCCGTACCCCGCCCACCGCAGGGGTCGGATCCGCCGGGTCGTAGCGGAAGAAGTCGGGAGACGACGTGCCGCACGGTTCGCCGGCCAGCGCTCCGTCCGGCCCCAGGTGGAAGCGCCGAGCCTGGTATTCGTCCGGCGGCCAGGAGTCGAAGTCACGCCAGGCCTCCTCGCCGGTCACGAACAGCCGTACCGCCGCCCGCTCCGGCGGCTGCTCGCCGCGCGCGTAGGCGAGCCCGAACTCGAGGGTCTCGCGCAGGGTGACGGACTGTCGTGAGATGTGCGTCCACGGCCCGACGGTCAGCCGCGCCGGACGTCCGGCCTCCTGCAGGATCCGGAAGTCGCGCAGTTGGCCGGGCAGGAAGATGTCGTACCAGCCGCCGATCGAGCTGACCGGCACCGTGATGTCGGCCACCCGGTGGCGGTGGTCGATCCCGGCCCAGCGCGGGGCGTCCGCGGGCTGGGCCAGGACGTCCTGAAGGTAGTCCGAACGACGGCCGATCGCGGCCACGTCCGCCTGGCCCAGGGGGAGGGTGTCCAGTGCCCTGCGGACTCGGCGGCCCCGGGTCAGCTCTCGCAGAATCGCCCCGCGGCGCTCCATCCCCGCCACCATCACGCCCCAGCCGAACGGCGTCTCCAGGGACAGGGCGTCCTTCCGCAGGAATTCCAGCGTCAGGGCCGACTCGGTGGCGTGCGGGATCATCGCCTTGACCTCCGGCGGCAGCGCGTCGGCCACCGCCCACTGCACGTACCCCAGGTAGCTGGTCCCGGCCAGCACGATCGAGCCGCCGAACCAGGGCTGCTTCACCACCCAGTTCAGGGTGGCCAGGCCGTCCTCCCGCTCGTTGCGCAGCGGGTCGAAGACCCCGCCGGAGCCGAAGGTGCCCCGGGTGCTCTGCATGAGCACCTGGAACCCGCGTTCGGCCAGCGGCCTGGCCATACTCGAGCCGATCAACCCCCGCCTGCCGTACGGACTGCGCAGCAACGCGGTCGGCAGCGACCCGCCCCCGGCCCGCGGCGCCCACCGGTCGGCCAGCAGGACGACGCCGTCGGGCATCGGGATCCGCAGGTCACGCTCGACGACCAGGTCCCGGGTGAGCGGCGCGTCTATCCGCATGGCGCGCTGGAGGATATGGCTGCTCAGGTTCACCCGCGTCGCCCCTTGTGTGTCGGCCGTCCCGTGGCCGTGCCGCAGCACCGCGCACCAGGGCGAGAACTATCCTCTCAATTGCGGAATGGATGTTCTCACGCGGGCGGCGAGGCGGCAATCCCGCCGCGCGGTCGCCGGCCGCCCGCGTGCAAGTTTCAGGCGCTGCCGCCGAGGATGATCTCGGTCGGCACGACGAGTCCGGGTTCGCCGGTGGGGCCGTGCTCGATCTCCCGGCGGCAGCGGTGGATCAGTTCGCGGGCGATGCGCTCCACCGGTATGCGCACGCTGGTGAGCGTCGGTTCCATCAGCAGCCCGATAGCTCCGCCGTCGAATCCGGTCACGGCCACGTCCGTGCCGACGATCCGGCCCATGGAATGGGCGAGGTTGACGACGGTGGCGGCGACGGCGTCGCTGCTGCAGACGATCGCGTCCGGCGGGTCCGCGCGTGACAGCAACTGCCGGGCGAACCGGCGGATTTCAGTGCTGTCCCCGTAGTGCACGTTTCGGTCGGGCAACCTGATTCCGTGCGGCTCCAGCCCTTGGACGAGCCCTTGAAAGCGCTCGGTCTTCCAGTATTCGCTGCCCTGCGCGCCGATATAGGCGAAGTTCCGGTGCCCCTTCGCGACGAGGTGCTCGACAAGGGGCAGCATGCCTGCGACGTTGTCCACGTCCACCCATTGCTGCGGCAGGTCGGGGGCGAGCCGGCCCATCGTGGCGAACGGAATTGCGCTGTCGGCCAGCAGGCGCACCCGCGGGTCGTCGACGGCTGATTCGGAAAGGACGAAGGCGTCGATGTTGTGGCGGGCGACGAGTTCTTTGAAGGTCTGCAGCGGGTCGTCGCGATGGGTGAATACGACGACCTGGTAATCATCGTCCGCGGCCTGCCGGATGAGCGCCTGCAGGAACTGCGTGAAGAAGCCGTTGATCGAGTCCAGTTGCTCTCCGAACATGTGGTACCCGATCTGCATCGAGCGCTTGGAACGCAGAGCCTGCGCGGCCCGGTTCGGCTGGTACCCCAATTGCTCCATTGCGGCGAGCACACGTTCGTAGGTGGCTTCGGAGACGTTTCCCCGGTGGCCGTTGAGCACATTGGACACGGTTTGCCGAGATACCCCGGCCTGCGCGGCGACATCGATGATGCCGACGCGCCGTTCCCGGCGCCGCGGCCTCGCCGAGCCGCCAGACCGGCTGCCCTGCATCGCTCCTCCTTCGCCGTGGCGGCCCCACCGCACGCGTCGGCGTCTCTTGACGGTCCTGTAATCGTATGGCAACGTCCGTGGAACGTTCAATGCGTGGAACGTTCAACCTCTGCTTTCGGAACCACCCACCCACTCGACCGGGACCAGCGCTCGACCGGTTCCGTTCCGCAGGAGGATCTGTGCGTATCGCATCCGCAGGCGCGAGGCTTCGCCGGCCACGGCATCGCCTCACCGCCTTCGTCGCCCTGGTCACCGCCGTGACCGCCACCCTCGGCTGGGGGTTGGTATCGCCGGCGCCCGCGGCGGCCGCCGCGGTGCTGGTCGGATCCGGTTCGGGCCGCTGCCTCGACGTGGCGGGCAATGTCAGCACGGCCGGCACCGCTCTGGACATCTGGGACTGCAACGGCCAGGCGAATCAAGCCTTCGAGTTCACCCCCGCCGGCGAACTCCGCACCTTCAGCGGCTCCCGGTGCGTCGACGCAGACAACAACGGGACCGCGCCGGGGACCAAGGCGATCATCTGGACCTGTACCGGCGGCGCCAACCAGCAGTGGCGGTACAACTCCTCCACCGGCACGATCACGGGCGTGCAGTCCGGGCTGTGCCTCGACGTCAGCGCCGCCGGCACTGCCGACGGCACGGCGGTCGCGCTGTGGACCTGCAACGGCCAGTCCAACCAGCACTGGAACGGCGGTTCGAGCACGAACACCCTCGTCGTCGACATGAACACGGTCGTGCGTCCGGTGACCCGAGTCGGGTCCGGGACCCTCTACGGCCTGAAGGACGCCTCGACCCCGCCGGTGTCCGGCATGACGCCGCTGCATCTCAACACCGTGCGCCAGCCCCCGCCGGGCACCCAGCACCGCCCCAACGGCTCGCCGGTTCCGATCGGCGACACGCTCGTGGTCGGAGCCAACGCCAAGGCGGCCGGCGCGAAGATCCTGGTCGACATGGCCGACATCTACGACGGCTTCCCGTACGACTGGGTGAGCTGGTCGGACTGGCTGGGCAAGATCAATACCATGATGGCGGCCGCCAAGGCGCGCACGGACCTGACCAATATCAGCGCCTGGGAGCCGTGGAACGAGCCGGACTGGACCTGGCCGACCAGCGCCGCAGGGTCCTTCAACGACGGCTGGGTGCGCAGCTTCCAGCAGATCCGCAGCCAGAACTCCAGCGCGCAGATCCTGGGCCCGAGCATCTCGTACTGGAACGCGAGCTGGATGACCAGCTTCCTGACCAATGCCAAGGCCACCAACACGCTGCCGGACATCATCTGCTGGCACGAGCTGTCCGGCTACGGCAACGTCACCAACGACGTCAACGCCTATCGGGCGCTGGAGAAGCAGCTGGGCATCTCGCCGCGGCCCATCTCCATCGACGAGTACGCCACCACCGGCGAGATCGACGTGCCCAGCAGCGTCAACCACTACATCGCCCAGTTCGAGCGCGACGGCGTGCACGACGCGGAGCGGGCCTTCTGGTACGAGGCCGGCACGCTGAACGGGCTGCTCTACAACAACCAGCCGACTGCCTCCTACTGGATGTACAAGTGGTACGGCGACCAGAGCGGCAACGTAGTGAAGGTCACGCCGACGGCCTACAACGACGGCGTCGCAGCGTATGACTCCGGCACGAAGACCATGAGCCTCGTGTTCGGCGGCCAGAGCGGAACGAACTACATCCGCGTGGACGGACTGGGCCAGCTGAGCACGAAGGTCACCGCCACCGTCAACTACGTGGCAGGCACCGGGCGCACGACCAACGTCGCCGCCCCGACGACCCTGTCCACATCCACCTACACCGTCACCAACGGAAGCCTCACGATCCCGGTCCCGAACGAGGACCCATACGGGGCCTACGAGCTCGTGGTGAAGCCTCAATAGCAGGAAATTGCCAATCGCCCGGGTGACTCCCGGACGCTGACGGCGGCGGGCACCCGTGCAACCGGTGATCGCCGCCCCTGCGTCGGCTGTGCTCAACGGTGTCATAGCGATTGCGGGCCTGCTCGACCTCGGGCAAGTTGGCCGTTCCCCAGTCGTGGATGCTGGCGAACAGGGGTATCAGGCTGCGCCCCATCTCGGTGGTCTCGTACTCCACGCGCGGAGGGACCTCGGCGTGGTACGTGCGTGAGATCAGGCCGTCACGTTCCAGCTGCCGCAATCGCTGCGTCAGCACCTTGGGAGTGATCGTGGTGATGTGGCGTTCCAGTTCCACGAAGCGTTGCCGCCCGTACTCCTGCAGCGCCCACAGGATCGGTGTCGTCCAGCGGCTGAACAGCATGTCGACCACCGGGTCGATGGGGCAGGCGTCCTCCGGCCGCACTCCCGCGCCGACAAGCACCGTGTCGTCCGTCACAATCAGCCCTTCCTGCCGTTACTTTCTCCTAGGTACCTACTGTCCTGGCAATAGTAACGTCTCTGAACGAGGACGAACCGGTATCCGGCCGTTCCGGCAGTGCCCGACCCGCTGAGCGGCCAAGACAAAGGAGTACTCCGATGGGTATCGGTCCGATGCGGCTCAACCACGCCGTCCTGTTCGTCACCGAACTGGCCCGATCCGAGCGGTTCTACACCGAGGTCTTCGGCATGCAGGTCGCCGCGCGCGAATCCCGGGCCGACGCGGCGTTCTTGAAGCTGCCGCGTTCCGGCAACCACCACGATCTCGGCCTCATCGCCGTCGGCCCGTCCGCGCCGCCCAGGCGCCGCGGCGCGATCGGCCTCTACCACCTGGCCTGGCAGGTCGACACGGTCGACGAACTGGAGCGAGCCCGCACGGTGTTGGTCGAGGCCGGCGCGTACACCGGGGAGTCCAGCCACGGGCCGACCAAGAGCATCTATGGCGCCGACCCCGACGGCAACGAGTTCGAGATCATGTGGATGGTCCCGCGCGAGCAGTGGGGCGCGGGGGAGGCCACCGCGTCCGTCGAGCCGCTCGACCTGGCGGCCGAGGTCAGCCGCTGGAGCGGCGTGCACACCGCCGGCCAGATTCACTGACCGTTGCCCCGGCCCGTACGACCATCACCGGCAACGAGTCAGGAATGACACCATGACCGACCCCGCCATCCTCCTCGAACTCGACCAGGTCCGCCGCGAAGCCATGATCCGCGCCGACATTGCCACTCTCACCGCCGTCTTCGCCGACGACATGGTGTGGATCCACGGCAACGGCGGATTGGACACCAAGCAGGGCCTGTTGGGCAGCATCGGCTCGGGAAGGACCAAATACCTCGCCATCGACTGCTCCGACGAGACCGTCCGCTTCCACGGCGGCCTCGCCTTCCTCGGCGGAATCGCGGCCGTCAAGGCCGATCTCCGCGGGCAAATCCTCGAAACCAAATCCCGCTACACCATCGTATGGGCGCCGGACGGAGACGACTGGAGGGTCGTCAGCTGGCAGGCCACCGGCGTCCCCGGGGCCGCCTGATCTCCGCACTCTGCATCATTCGAAAGGTTTGTGATGGAACGCATGGTGCAAATGCCCGACCAGAAGTCGCGTCGTACGCTGCTGCGCGGCGCCGTACTCGGCGGGACCGGGATTGCCGCGGCCTCCCTGCTCGCCCCCGCAAGCGCGGCGGCCGCCGCCGACAACGGACTCGTGTTCCCCGGCGTCGACGTCGTCATCGACGCCTCGCACGCCACCACGGGGGTAGCCGAGCTGGTCCGGCGCTATCTCACCAGTAAGAGCGCACACGACCTAGACGAGTGGATGTTGTTCTTTTCGCGTCATCTGATCACCTACATCGATGCAGTCGTGGGCGCGGTTTACTACAGCTGGGACTCGCTGCGCGATGGGTTGTCGGAATTCGTTCCCGGCTGGCCCAGTGACGGCAAGTCGTACCCCACGCGGATCCTGGGAGACGCGACCAGCGCCATCGTGTTCTTCACAGACACCGCCGGCCTGTTCGGGCCCTCCGAAATCCGTGCGGCGGGCGTCATCAACTTCCGTGATCGTAAGATCATCCGGCAAATCGACTACTGGGACGGCCGGCATTTCGGCATAGCCAACACGGCGGCTCTCGCGGCGGCATCCTCGCCCGGATTCCCCACGGAGTTCGGAGAATCCACCGTCGGAGAAACCGCCGCGCTCGCCATGAGGACCGTCGTACACAAGCTCGCCCAGGCCCTGCGCCTCGGCGATGGCGCTGCGGAACTCTTCGCGCCGGGCGCTGTCTTCGAGGACATGCCGGCGCACCTGCAGATTGTCGGCCCACGCAGCATCGGCGCCTACCTGGCCAAGGCCGTCTCTCTGCTGCCCTACGCCGGCGGCGGCACGGCAGTTCGCCACGTCGTCGGCAGCGCGGTGGGAGGGGGGTATGAATGGACGGCGTCCAACAGCGCAGTTCCCCGAGGTGTCATCGCCCTCGAACTGGATCGTTGGGGCAAGATCACCCGCTTCACCGCCCTGTGGGACGGCTCGCTCCTGGACGACGCCACGTTGATCTCGTTGGCCCGCCCGGCGATCGAACAGTAGGAGTGGTGGCGCGCTGCTGCTGACGCGCATCGTGTCGCCCATCACGATCTACCCTCTCAGCCATTACTGCCTCATATATACATATTTATATATTCATATAAAAGTCGCTAAGCACGTGACGACCTGACCATCAACACCAGTACGGAGGCCAATGATGAACCGGAGATCGGTACTTCGCGGCGGCGCCGCCACCGTCGCGGGCATGTTCGGTATCACCGCGGTGGAAAGCGGTGTCACCCCCGCCTCGGCATCCGCCGCGGACGTATACAAGGTGATGGGCAACCCGGCCGAGACCGGTGAAGGGCTGCCGTTCCCCACGCACCTGACCCGCGAGGAGTACGAGCACCTCAAGACCTTCGACGAGGCGGACTTCGTGGTCTTCAGCAACCAGGAGTGGAACCGCTTCGGGGAGAGCCACGCACCCGACATCCGCGTGCACTGGCCCGACGGGCACTACACCGACGGGCTGGATCGGCATATCGAGGACTTGAAGTGGCTGTTCGTCTGGGCGCCCGACCTCAAGGTCACCTCCCACCCGGTTCGGGTGGCCAAGGGCGACCTGGTCGCGGTCCACGGCGTGTTCAAGGGGACGTTCAGCCGGCCCATGCCGGACGGCAACGGAGGCCTGATTCAGCCCACCGGCAAGAAGTTCGCGATGAACATGATCACCGTCGGGATCTTCAACCCGCACGGAACCATGAACGAGGAGTTCCTCTTCTGGGACAACCTGGCCTTCAACCAGCAGATAGGCCTGTCCTGATCCACCGCGTCGGCCGGCGCACGTGGTCGCGCCGGGGACCGGCCCTGTTCCTACTGCGCCGCCTCGCGGCAACCTAGGCGACCACGCAGTCCTTGCTTGCCGCCCGTCACGTTCGCCCCCTTCCTCGATCGTATTGGAGAAAGCCATGCGCGCACTGCACGTTCCCGCCGCCGGTGAGCAGCCCCGGCTGTCCGAGATCCCCACTCCCGAGGTCGCCGACGGCACCGTCCTGATCCGGGTGAAGGCCGCCGGTCTCAATGCGATCGACAACGCCATCGTCGGCGGCATGTTCACCGCGATGATGCCGCACCAGTACCCGCTCGTGCTCGGCCGTGACGCCGCCGGTGTCGTCGAGGCCGTCGGCGCGGGCGTCGAGCACGTCAACGTCGGTGACGAGGTCTTCGGCCACGTCCTGCTCGCCCCGCCGATCCAGGCGGGCACGATCGCCGAGTACGCGCTGCTGCACGGCGCCGCCGTCGCGCTCAAGCCCGCCGAGATCGACTTCGTCACCGCCGCCGCGATCCCGCTGGCCGGCGCCGCGGCATACGCCGCGGTAGATGCGATCGACCCGCAGCCCGGGCAGAGTGTCCTGGTCAGTGGCGCCTCCGGCGGCGTTGGCTCCTACGTCGTCCAACTGCTCGCCGCCCGAGGCGCCACCGTCGCGGCTACCGGCACCGCCGACGACGCCACCCGGCTCACCGCCCTCGGCGCCACGACCGTCGTGGACTACACCGCCGGTCCGGTCGTCGAGCAGGTCCTGTCCGCCTACCCCGGCGGAGTCGACGCTCTGATCGAACTGGCCGCGTACTCGCCCGACGCCGCTCCGTTCGCCGCGGTGCGCAAGGGCGGCAAGGCGGCCGCCACCACGACGGCCGCCGACGAGCAGTCCCTCGCCGCGCACGGTCTGACCGGCGGCGGCGTCATGGCCGGACCGGTCCGCGAGGTCACCGCTCCGCTCGCCGCGCAGGCCGCCGCCGGCAGCTTGAAGGTCGACGTGCACACCGTGCTCCCGATCGAGCAAGCCGCCGACGGCCTGGCGACCCTCGCCGGCGGCAGGGCCCGTGGCAAGACAGTCGTCAAAATCGCCGACTGACATCGGGCCCCGATGGCGTGCCCGGCCGAACGCCGGGAGCGGCCGACCCGGACCCCGTCACGACGTACAGGCGTTCGCGAGTTCGTCGGCGGCCTGGTTGATCGCGCCGGGGTCCGGGTCGGTGTCGCCGTTCAAGATGGCCCGGTTGTAGTTCGCGATCGACTTGTTGAGATCGTCGACCGCCTTGTTGACCTTGGCGTTGTCCGTCTTGTCGCCGAGCTCGGCGAGGTTCTTGTCGATGGTGTCGATGGACTCGCCGGTTTGCGCGGGGTCATTGGCCGCGTCCAGACCGGCCTCGTGGATTGCTATGAGGCTGTCGGCGATCGCGTGGGTTTTCGGGAAGCAGCCCGCTGAGTCGTGGATGCTGTCGCAGCCGACGATGAGACCGGCGGTGAGCGTGGCAGCGGCCACGGCGGATGCGGTGGCGGCGATACGGCGTCCGCGTCGAGGGTTCGCGGTCATTCGGGGTTCTCCTCATCTGGGCGGCGGTCCGGCTCACCAGTAGTAGGTGGTGCTCTTCTCGCGCGGTCCGATCCTGTGCCAGACGGTCAGCGGGAACCAGACGACCAGTCCCCACATTCCGGCGGTGAGGACGGTCATGATCAGGTGGAAGGTGTGGCTCGTGTCCTTGCGGGACCTGGTGACCGCTCGTCCGCGCACATATGGCGGGTAGGGTGGCGGCTCATAGTGCGGGTGCTGCTCGTAGTAGTGCCGTGACATACGTTCCTGCCCTCTCGTCTTCTGCGTGGTTCCGCGCAGCGGGTCGGACGTCGGCTGCGATCAGGTCTGCTGCGCGCGGCCGCGGTAGAGACCGGCGCCCGCTCCGAGGGCGACGAGACCCATCGCCACACTGGTCACCCGTCCCTGCGCGCTGTCCATGGCGAGGCCGGTGACCAGCGCGACGAGAAGGTTGAACAGGAACAGGAACCAGAGCACGGGCCGGGAGGAGAGCAGCGATTTCACCAGAGGGTCCTTTCGGGATGGCGACGGTGGGTTTCCGTCGTGCGAACTCCTCCAGACTGCCTGCGTGACGCCCCACCGTCGTCCTGCAGCCGCAGACAATCGCCCCTACTGAGAATGCAGTACGTGATACGCGCGGATGCTGCGCGGCGACGACAGAGCGTCGGCCAGTACCCGTGGCCGCACCTGGGCAACCGGCGAAGGCCGGCCGATCACGCCGTGGGCCAGGGGCAGTCAGTCGTCGATGGTCACGACGACCTTTTCGGCCGCCCCGGGAGTGAGGGCGAGTTCGAAGGCCCGCTCGACCTCGGCGAAGGGGATCCGGTGGCTGATCAGCTGTGCGAAGCGTTCCTGGTGCTCGGCCAGCTCGGGCGTGACCTCGAAGATCTCGGTGGGATAGCCCTGCGAGGCGATCAGCGTCAGCTCGCTGCGCAGCATCCCGCCGAGGTCGACGGCGTCTGACTTCTTCTGCACCGCCACCATCACCAGCTTCGCGCCCCACTTCGCCGACGCGACCGCGGTGTTGAACACGGCGGCGGCTCCGGCGGCGTCGATGTAGATGTCGGTGCCGGCCCGGGATTGTCCCAGCGCGTTGACGCCCTGGCCGTGCAGCTCGGTCAAACTCGCCGTCACGTCCTCGGTGGCGGAGTTGATGACGGCGTCCGCACCGACCGCCAGCGCCTTCTCCAGGCGGCTGGGGATCACGTCGGCCACCGTCACGTGTTCGACCCCACGCAGCTTGAGCCAGATGGCGGCTCCGAGCCCGATCGGCCCGGCCCCGAAGACGACGACCTTGTCGGTCGGCTTGGCCTGTGAGCGGTTGACGCAGTGCCGCGCGACGGCCATCGGCTCGTTGAGCGCGGCGACGGCGAAGGGCACCGTGTCGGGGAAGACCGCCACGCTTTCGCCTACTACTGCGTCCTCGATGAGCAGGTACTCGCTCATGCCGCCCTGGCTTCCGCCGCAGCCGATGATGCCGGAGGGGGCGACCTGCGGGTTGACGACCACGCGGTCGCCCACCTTCAGACCGGTGACCTCGGCGCCCACCTCCACGACCTTGCCGGCCGGCTCGTGGCCCAGGGCCACCGGGACTAGTTCCCCACCCTCGTGCGCCCGGACGGGGATGCCGCCCATGTGCAGGAAGGCCACATCCGTGCCGCAGATCCCGCAGGCCCGAATCCGCAGCAGCGCGTCGCGGGGGCCGGGGATCGGACGCTCAAGGTCCACGACTTCGACAGAGTTGGGGGCGGCGGTCAGGACGGACTTCATCGTTGGCATGGGGAGGCACACTTTCTGGAGATGACTGCTTTCGAATATCAAGTAAAGAGCAGTTCCCATCGGGTCTCGGGAACCTCTCCAGGCTCTCCGCCTAACCCCGGCGTGTCGTCGTACGTCCGCAGACACTCGCGCCTACTGAAAATGCAGCACACAGTACCGGGCGGGTACTGCGCAGCGACCGCAGTCGCGCCCGAGCCCATGCCACCGGGGGCGTCGTCGTGTCTGGTCAGTGCTCGATTCGCGGGAAGAGCGCCGTGCTTGGCGGCAGTGTTCCGGCGGTGGGCGTGCACTGCGTGGTGATGAGCCCGGCGGCGGTGGGGAGGAACGGGGCGAGATGCTCCGCGGGGCTGGTACAGGCGCTGTGGAACGCGGCGAGGGCGGCGTCGAGGTGTGCTGTAGCTTGCCGGTCGCCGTCGCGTTCGGCCTTCGCGAGTTGCCAGGGGCGGGTGGCTTCGAGGGTGCGGTTGGTCTCTTCGACGATCGTCCAGATCGCTGCCGTGGCCCGGCGGAAGTCGAAGGCGTGAAGTGCCGCGGCGATCGCGTCCGGCGCCGCTTCGCAGGCCCGCTCAAGCCGCTCGGTCGCGTCCCACCGCGGCAAGATCGTCGTGATGATCGCCGACTGACCCACCTACCGCGCGGCGGCCGGCGAGCCGTGGGCGGCGGCGTTCGTGTTCATCGCCGCTCACCGCCCGGTTTCCGCCGATCTCGGGCCACGAGCCTGCCAACCGCCGGCCTGAAGCCGGTGACCCGGCGCCAGCCCTTCGCGGACGCAAGACCGACGTGACCGCACTCAATCCTGTGCGGCGTCGGCGAGTAGTCGTTCGGCGACCGTGCGATGAGTGACAAGCGTCGTCACGATGCCGCTTCGGGCCAGTGCGCGGATCGCCGGAACGCGCTCGGGCTCGGTCGCGAGGGCGATGACATGTCCGGCCCGTCGCAGTTGTGATTCGGTGACGGCGACGAGGCGTTGCTGCAGCCCGTCTTCGATGACCGTGCCGTCGGCCTGCACGAGCAGACCACAGCTTTCCGCGATCGCACCGCGCTGCGCCAGTTCCTTGGCCTGGGCCGGCGGCAGGAAGTCGTACACCGTCGAGGACCCGGCTTCCCAGTGGCCGGTGGCGATGACGGCGACCGAGAGGTCGTCGCACGAGGCGAGCGCCTCGGCGATGCCGGGCTGTACGCGCAGCGTGCTCGCGGTCGCGGCGTCGGGCAGAAGCAACGGCGCGTAGAAGGTCACCGCCCGCCCGCCGCAGGCGCGTGCCGCTCGGCGCACCAGTTCGACGTTGTGCCCTTCGTCATCCGGAGCCGGCATCACCCCGCACAGCTGTACGACGGTGCACGGCGGCAGGCCGGCCAACTGTTCGGACAGGGCGCGCGTCGAGCGCGACCAGGCCACACCCACGACGCTGTCCGGAGTGACCACCGCGCGCAGGTGATTGGCGGCCAGCACGGCGACGTCGTCGATCGCGGAGCTCGGGTGGACGGGGTCGGCCACCAGCACGTTCGGGATGCCGAGTACCTGAGCGGTGCGTGCGGACAGTTCACGGTCGAACAGGTCGGGGCTGGCGATCTTGATCGTGACGATGCCCTCCGCTCGCGCGCGATCGAGCAGCCGCGCGACCTTGAAGCGCGAGAGGCCGAGTTCGGCGGCGATCGCCACCTTCGACTTGTCCTCCACGAAGTACTGCCGGGCGATGTGCACGGCCAGGCGCAACTCCTCGGTCGAGAGTTCCGAGGGTAGAGGCTCGGGCAGTTCGGCCATTCGCTAGCTCCTCGCACTGACCTGCATCTGAGCGGATTCTACTGCTCAAGTGAGCAGAAACTCTTGACAGGCCGACTCCCGGGGTTTCTACTGTCAGCCAAGTCGCAAACGAGCATACACGATTGCTCATTTGAGCGGCAGTCCCCAGTTTGACCATCGGAGGTAGCCATGGGCCACGCGAGCAGCCCGACGATGATGCGCGTCAGCGTCCTGCGTGCTGCCGGAACGGTCGAGGTCGAGGAGCGGCCCGTCCCGCGGCCGGGACCGGGCGAGGTCCTGGTCGCGATCGGCTCGGTCGGTGTCTGTGGCTCCGACGTGCACTACTACGAGCACGGGCGGATCGGCCCCTATGTGGTGGACTCTCCGCTCGTGCTCGGTCACGAGGCCGGCGGCACCGTGGCAGAGGTCGCCCCCGATGTCGCCTCGCTGTCGGTGGGGCAGCGAGTCTCCATCGAACCGGGTGTGCCGTGCCGCAACTGCGCACAGTGCCTGGCCGGGCGGTACAACCTGTGCCCGCGGATCCGGTTCTTCGCCACCCCGCCCTTCGACGGCGCGTTCGCCGAGTACGTGGTCATGCCGGAGAGCTTCGTGCATCCGATTCCCGACCTGCTCAGCGACGATGCCGCCGGCTTGCTCGAACCGCTGTCCGTCGGCGTCTGGGCCTGCCGGCGCGCCGGGGTCGGTCCGGAGAGCCGCGTCCTGGTTACCGGCGCAGGACCGATCGGCCTGATTGCGGCCCAGGCCGCGCGTGCCTACGGGGCTGCCGAAGTATGGATCACCGACGTCAATCCGCGCCGCCTCGCCATGGCCTCCGAACTCGGCCTCACCGCGATAGACGTCTCGTCCACACCGTTGGCCGGGGCGGGCGTCGAAGCCGACGTGCTGTTCGAATGCTCCGGCAACGAGCAGGCCACCCGCGACGCGATCCGCGTCGTCGACCGCGCTGGCCGCGTCGTGCTGGTGGGGATGGGCGGTGACGAGCTGCGCCTCCCGTTGGCGCATGTCCAAGACCGTGAGATCACCCTGACCGGAGCATTCCGATACGCCAACACCTGGCCCACCGCCATCGCGCTCGCCGCATCCGGCCGCGTCGATCTGAACCGGCTCGTCACCGGCCACTACGGCCTCGACGACGTCGAGCACGCCCTGACTGCCGCACGCCGCGATCCGGCGACGCTGAAGGTCATGGTCCGACCGGCAGAGCAGTGACAGCACGACTCGATGAAGAGTAATCGTCAGGAGCCTCCAGAGTGAAAGCTGCAGTGATCTGCGCCCCGGGCGAGGTCGCGGTGACAACCGTCGACGATCCCGTCCCCGGCCCCGGGCAGGCTGTGATCGAGGTCGCCGCGTGCGGCCTGTGCGGTACCGATCTGCACATCCTGCAGGGCGAGTTCGCCCCCGCCTTGCCGATCATCCCCGGACATGAGTTCTCCGGCGTGGTCGTGGCGCTCGGACCGGGTACCACCGGGCTGCGGGTCGGGGACCGGGTGGCCGCGGACCCCTCGATCTATTGCCACGAGTGCCGCTACTGCCGCGCCGGGCACGACAATCTGTGCCTGCACTATCGCGCCATCGGCGTGTCCGATCCGGGCGCGGCGGCGCAATACGTCGCGGCTCCGGCAGCCAACTGCGTCATCATCCCGGAGGGCATAGCCCTCGAAGACGCGACGTTGATCGAGCCGTTGTCCTGCGCGGTGCGCGGTTACGACGTGCTGCGCAGTCGACTCGGCGCGCAGTGCTGATCTACGGCGCGGGAACCATGGGTCTGATGATGCTGGAGCTGGCCAAGCGGACCGGCGCGGCGGGCGTCGACGTAGTCGACGTCAACGCCGACCGGCTGGCCGCCGCCCGATCCCTGGGTTGTACGCGCGCCGCGACGGGTGCCGACGAATTCGACGAGCCGCTCGGGTGGAGCCTGGTCATCGACGCGACCGGGAATCAGCGCGCGATCCAGGACGCGATAGGCCGCGTCGCCCCGGCGGGCACGTTCCTGCAGTTCGGCGTCGCCGACTACGACGCGCGCGTGATGATCGAGCCGTATCGGATCTACAACAAGGAGATCACCATCACCGGCTCGATGGCGGTGCTGCACAGCTACGAGCGGGCCGCCGAGCTGTTCGCCGCGGGCGTGCTGGACCCGCGGGTCTTCATCACCGACAGACTTCCGCTGGACGAATACGGGGCTGCGCTCGACCGATTCCGCGCGGGCCGCGGCCTCAAGACCCAGGTGATTCCATGAGCCGCAGGGTTCGCACGCGGGCAGGGGAATCGGGGCCGGCGCCGCCCGGCATGACCGCCGGGCCGGATCATCACGAGGTTCGGGGCGCGTTGTCCCACCTCGGTCCTTAGGGGGCGGGTGGACGGCCCGGCAGGCAGGCCGGGGGGGGTCGAAGCACGTCCTCGACCGCAGCGCAACAACACTTTAGCAATATTTTGATATCAAACTAATTGCGCGTCCGCTATAGCAGTCGGCCTGCGCCGGACGCGAAGGGTACGTCTTCCCGTGCCATCTCAATCGAAGGGGATTGATCACATGACACGCACCACCCCTCCAGGGGACATGCGTCATCCGCGGCGCGTCCGCCTGCTCGCCCCCGCGGTGGCGCTGGCGGCGGCGAGCGCCGGACTCTCGGCCTGCGGCAGCAGCGGCAACGGTTCCGCGAGCGGTGTCCAGACGATCACGGTGGCGGTGACCGCGAATCCGCTGATGACCACGATCGAGAATCTGACCGCCGGCGGGTTCGAGGCCGCGCATCCGAACATCAAGGTCAAGTTCGTCACCTATGACGAGAACACCGAGCGCGCCGACGTCGAGAAGGACGTCGCGGCGCACGGCGGCCAGTACGACGTGGTCATGATCGGCCCGAACGACATCGCGAACTGGGCGGCGAACGGCTGGATCGACAGCCTGAACACGGAGGTGGCCGCCGATGCCTCCTACGACGTCGATGACCTGCTTCCGCCGATCCGGGCGGCGCTGACCTCCAAGGGCCAGCTCTACGCGCTGCCGTTCTACGGCGAGTCCTCGTTCATGATGTATAACAAGAAGATCTTCGCGGCGGACGGTCTGACGATGCCGGCCAATCCGACCTGGGCGCAGATCGCGGCGCTGGCGGCCAAGGCGAACGCCCCGGCGCAGAAGGTCGCGGGCATCTGCCTGCGCGGCCTGACCGGCTGGGGCGACAACCTCGCCACGCTCGACACCGTCATCAACACCATGGGCGGGGCTTGGTTCGACAAGAACTGGAACGCCCAGCTCACCTCGCCGGCCACCGAGGCCGCGGTGAACTTCTACGTCAACCTGGTCAAGCAGTACGGCGAGCCGGGCGCGGGCAACGACAGCTTCAACCAGTGCCTGAACATCTTCGAGCAGGGCCAGGCCGCCATGTGGTACGACGCGACGGTCGGAGCCTCCACGGTCGACGCCCCCGGCAGCCCGATCAACGGCGATGTCGGCTTCGCCGCGGCTCCGGTCGACCAGACCAAGTCCTCCGGCTGGCTGTGGTCCTGGGCCCTGGCGCTGGAGAGCTCCTCGAAGCACCAGTCGGCCGCCGAGCAGTTCATGAACTGGGCCACCTCCAAGCAGTACATCCAGTATGCCGCGGCGAAGAACGGCTGGGCATCGGTGCCGCCCGGCACCCGTGCCTCGACCTATCAGAACGCGGACTACCAGAAGGCGGCCGGGGGGTTCGCGAACTTGACGCTGCAGCAGATCGACTCGGTGGACATCACCCAGCCGGGGGTCGCCCCGCAGCCGGTGCCGGGCGTCCAGTACGTCGGCATACCCGAGTTCGAGGACTTCGGCCAGCAGGTCTCGGCGCAGATCACCGCCGCCATCGACGGCCAGGAGTCGGTCTCCCAGGCGCTGGCCACCAGCCAGCAGATCGCGCAAAAGGCGGTCGCCGCCGCGGGCTACAAGCAGTAGCACCGCAGACCACCCCGCGCCGGGGCCACGCGTCCGTGTCCGACGTCCGCCACGTCGGGCGCGGACGCGCGAAGGGGGCCACCCCCCGGCGCGGGGGCCGAGCCCCGGAACGACCGTTTCCCGCCCAGAAAGGCCCGTGCTCTTGACCGTCCTGACCGCCGCGCCGCGCAGGGTCGCGCCGGCGCGCTCCCCGGAGAACCGGCGGGGTCTCGCCTGGCTCAGGCGCCTGCCGCTGCTGCCGGCGATGGTCTTCACCGTCGTCGTGACCCAGATCCCCTTCGTGCTCACCCTCTTCGACAGCTTCGAGAAGTACAACCTGAACTACCCGGCCCGGCCCAAGCAGTTCCCGACCGTCGCCAACTACCAGGCGGTCTTCTCCGACCCGGTGTTCCGGACCGCCGCACTCAACACCCTGCTGTTCACGGCGGTCCCGGTGATCTGCTCGGTACTGCTCGGCCTGGGCGTCGCGATCCTGCTCAACCGCCGCGTCTTCGGCCGCGGCTTCCTGCGCACCCTGATCATCAGCCCCTTCCTGGTCATGTCCGCCGCGGCGGCGCTGATCTGGAAGTACTCGATCCTCGACACGAGCTTCGGCGTACTCAACTTCTTCCTCAAGCCCTTCGGCGTGCACGACGTCAACTGGATCGGCGTGCACTCGCAGCTGACCATCATCACGTTCCTGACTTGGCAGTGGACGCCGTTCATGGTGCTGATCCTGCTCGCCGGGCTGCAGAGCCAGGGCGAGGACATCCTGGAGGCGGCACGGGTGGACGGCGCCGGGGCCTGGCGCACATTCCGCGCGCTCACGCTGCCGCACCTGCGCATGTACATCGAGCTCGGGATCCTGCTCGGCTCGATCTACATCGTGCAGGCCTTCGACTCCGTCTACATGATCACTCAGGGTGGTCCGGCGACCGACACGACGAACCTGCCCTACTACATCTACCAAACGGCCTTCCAGGCCTACGACATCGGCCGGGCCTCGGCGATGTCGGTGGTGGTCGTGCTCGCCACGATCCTGATCGCCACCGTCGCGCTGCGCACGATCTCGACCATGTTCAGCGACGAAGGGATGCGAGGACGATGAAGGCTCCGCGCACACTCGCCCAGCAGCAGACCAAGCCGGTGGTCCGGCTGGGGCTCGGCGTGCTCACCTGGTTCATCGTCATCGTGTTCTTCTTCCCGGTGCTCTGGATGGTGCTCACCGGGTTCAAGACCGAGCCGACCGCCAACACCCCGACGCCGAAGTTCGTCTTCTCCCCCACCTTCTCCGAGTACGACTCGGTCTGGCAGGGCACCGCGGGCACCGCCGGGCTGCGCGGCTTCCTCGAGCACTCCATCGGGATCTCGCTGCTCTCCACGCTGATCGTGCTCGCCCTCGCCCTGCCCGCGGCCTACGCGCTGACCATCCGCCCGGTGCGCAAGTGGCGCGACGTGCTGTTCTTCTTCATCTCCACCAAGATGCTCCCGATCGTCGGGGCGATCATCCCGCTCTACATCCTGGCCCGCGACCTGAACATCCTGGACACCCAGCGGGTGCTGATCCTGCTCTACACCGCGATGAATCTGCCGATCGCGGTGTGGATGCTGCGCTCCTTCCTGCTGGAGGTGCCCGCTTCGGTCATCGAGGCCTCCCAGGTGGATGGCGCCCGAGTGCTGCGCCAGCTGCGCTCGATCGTCATCCCGCTGATCATGCCCGGACTGTCCGCGGCGGCGCTGCTGTGCTTCATCTTCTCCTGGAACGAATTCTTCCTCGCGGTGAACCTGACCACCACGAACGGCGCGACCGTGCCGATCTACCTGGTCGGGTTCGTGGCGCCGGAGGGCCAGTTCCTGGCGCACCTGTCCGCGGCCGCGACGGTCGCCTGCCTGCCGGTGCTGATCGCCGGCTGGGCCGCCCAGGACAAGCTGGTGCGCGGCCTGTCGATGGGCGCCGTCAAGTAGGCCGGGGCACCGCCTCCTCGAGCACGAATACCCACCTGTCGGCCACCTGCCAGGAGAGACGAACATGTCCCGAAACCCGGCCGCCCCGGCGGCAGTCGCCGTGGTCGGCGAAGTGCTCGTCGACATGGCAACCTCCGGCGGCGCGGACTACGTCGCCCTGCCGGGCGGCGCCCCCGCCAACGTCGCCGTAGCGCTCTCCCGGCTCGGCGTCCCGACGCAGTTGCTCGCCCGGATCAGCGACGACGGCTTCGGGGAGCTCATCCGCGGGCATCTCGAGGCGAACGGCGTGGGCCGCCGATACTGCGTCGCGGCCCGCGAGCCCACGACCCTGGCCATCGCCACCGTCTCAGCGGACAAGGCCGCGACATACTCCTTCTACACCGAGGGCACCGCGAACTGGCAATGGACCGCGGACGAGCTGCCCGACCGGCTGCCGGACCAGGTCCGCGCCCTTGTGACCGGCTCGCTCGCGCTCGCCATGCCCCCCGGCGCCCAAGCCCTCGAAGTCTTCGTCGCGAACGAACACCGGCGCGGCGAGGTGTTCATCGCGTACGACCCGAACATCCGCCCGGCCCTGGCCGCCACGCGTGTGGCCGAGGCCGCGCGAGTGGAGCGGCAGATTGCGCTGGCGCACCTGGTGAAGGCGAGCGAGGAGGATCTCGGCTGGCTCTACCCGGACCGCGATCCGGTCGAGGTCGCACACCGGTGGCAGCGGGTATGCGGCGGCTGGGTAGTGCTCACCCGCGGGGCGCAGGGCGCTTATTCGATCTGTCCTTCGGGCGAGGCGGTCGCTGTCCCCGGGCGCACGGTGCGGGTTATCGACACCATCGGCGCGGGCGACGCGTTCCTAGCGGGACTTCTCGCCGCCGTCGCCGATCAGCGGTTGTTCGGCGCGACGGCGCACGCCGTGCTCCAACGGCTGGCCGAGGACGTCGTCATCCAGGCAATGTCCTACGCGTCCACCGTGGCGGCGTTCGCCTGTACCCGCGCGGGCGCCAACCCGCCGACCCGCGACGAGGTCTACTCGGAAAGCAGTTGATGCCCCCGACCAGCCTCAGCCCCGGCGTCGGCACGGTGAAATCGCGCTGGATCAGGTCCGGGGCACGTCGCCGTCACATGGGGTTCCAGCCGTCGGTGCCGGCCAGGTACTTCTGCGGGGTGTAGTCGGCTGCTTGCGTGTCGCTCAGCTGCGGCCGGTTCGCGTTGACGGTGGCGCCGGAGCCGCTGTTCTTGTATTCGAAGAAGCGGGCGTTCTTCCATGGGTTGGTGGACATGTCGGTCCACGGCTGCGCTGTGGCGATGGTCGAGCTGAGGGAGGACTCCCTGTAGAGCACCTGGGCATCGGGGTACCAAGGTCGGCCCAGCGAGGTGACGTTCGACGCCGCGCCGGTGATGGTGGACTTGTAGAACAGGATGCCGTAGGTGTTGGCCGCCGGGGTGCTGCCGGCGGTGATCGGGCCGCCGGTGGCGCGCTTCTCGTAGATGCTGCACGTGTTGAACACGGCGACGCCGCCGCCGAAGATGAAGTCGACTGTTCCCTCGACGTAGGAGTTCACCAGGTAGGTGCGCGCCGAGTTGGCCAGGTAGAAGGTGTCCTGGGCGCCGAGCAGCCGGACGTTGTCGAAGACGGCCCGGTTGGCGCTCAGGTTGAGGGCCAGGGCCTGGCTGCCTTCGCCGTAGTCGTTGGAGATGGTCAGGTCGGTGGCGGCGAAGTCGTGTCCGTTGACGAACATGGTGGCGCTTCCGGCCGTGCCGTAACCGGCGGCGCTGCTGTGGTTGTCGACGATCACGGTGCTGCCGGCAGCCGAACCCAGTCCTTGCAGGGTGATGTAGGGCTTGTCGGAGGGGACGGTGACCACTTCGCGGTAGGTGCCGGCCTTGATGGTGATGACCACGCGGCTGGTGTTGTCCGCCGGCACGGCATCGACGGCTGCCTGCACGGTGGTGTATTTGCCGGTGCCGTCGGCGGCGACCGTCGGTGTACCCGAGGGGGGAGCGGCGGTCGGGCCGCTGACGTAGTTGAAGGTCCATTGCATGCGGGAAACGTCGGCGCAGGTTTCCTGGACGATGGGGTTGTTGCCGGCGGTAGACCCGTTCTGGTCGCTGATGCACAGTCCGGTGGCGACGCTCTTGACCAGGTATTTGCCGGTGGCGGTGGTGGGGGCGGTGAAGGTCCACAGCTGGTTGGTCTTGGTGCCGCTGCCACAGCCGTACTGCTGTAGTTGCAGTCCTGACGTGGACGCGCCGCTGGGTACGTCGATGCAGCGGGCGCTGTTGGTGTTGACGAGGTTGTACTGGCCGGAGGTCTGCGCGACGGCCTTCCACTGCTGGTCGGTGGCAGCGCTGTTGCACGCGGCCTGGATCAGCAGCGCGCTGTTGGCGGTGGAGGCGCCGGTGACGTCGACGCACTTGCCGCTGGCGCCACTGGCCAGGGTGTAGACACCGCTGCCCACCGGGACGGTGGCCGCCTGCGCCGGGAGGACGACCGCCAGCACCGCACCGGTCGGTGCGAGTATCGCGGCCAGGATCGCGACGAGGCGCCGCGGCATCCGGCGCCCCCTGGCCCCGTAGCCGGGGGTGCCGGCCCCGGGACCGTTCTCGAACGGATTCACGGTGATCAGCTCACCTTCGCGTTGCTCTGCAGGATCCACGCCGAGCCGGAGGACGGCGTGACGGTGACCGTGCTGGTGGTCACGGTCGCGTTGCGCACCAGCACACCGGTCTTGGCGCTGATGGTCACGTTCCTGAGGCTCAGGCCGGTGACCGCCCGCTCCGGCAGGCCGACGATCTGGCCGGCGGTGGTCGCCGCGGTGGCGGTCACCTTGCTGATGGTGATGTCGTGGTAGTAGGGCGTCGTGCTGGTGACGGCCTGCGCCGGGTCGCCGTCGGCCGGCACGCTCGGGTAGTAGGCGAGGATCGAGATCGGCGTGGACACCCCGGTCATCGTCAGGTGGGTGTAGGTGATGGCGTGCACCTCGCCGCTGCGGTCGCGGGCCGACTTGATCCGGATTCCCGTCGACGTATTGGTCAGCGTGTTGTCGTGGATGCTGACGTTATACACGCCGCCGGCGGTATAGCTGCCGATCGATAGGCCGTGTCCGTGCAGGATCGTGCTGCTGGACAGCGAGATGTCGTGCGCCGGGCCGTTGGCCGTTGACGAGTTGATCGCGAGGTCGTCGTCGCCGCAGTCGATGGTGCTGTTGGTGACGGCCACGTTGCTGGACGACCAGACGTCGATCCCGTCGGTGTTGGGCGAGTCCGACGGCGAACTGATCTTGATCTGGTCGACGGTGACGTGCGTGGAGGCCTTCATCGTGATGTGCACGTTGGGCGCGTTCATCAGTGTGATGCCGGTGATGGCGGCCGTGCTGACGGTCTCCAGGTCGATCAGCGCCGGGCGCGGCGACAGCGGCTGACCCGCCGCCTTCTCCTGATTGATCAGCGCCCACCAGGGTGCGCCCTGGCCGTCGATGGTGCCCGTACCGGTGATGGCCACGTTGCTCGCCGCGCCGGCCTGCAACAGCGGGGCCAGGTGCGACCCGGACTGGGGGTAGTCCGCGACGCTCTGGGACGCCAGTAGCGTCGCGCCGCTGTCGATCTGGAGGGTGACGCCGGACGGTAACGTGAGCGGGCCGCTCAGGTAACGGCCGGCGGTCAGCTCCGCGATGCCGTCGCCGGCGCAGGCGGTGATCGCTCTCTGCAGTGCGGCGGTGTCCTTGGTCGTACCGTTTCCGGTCGCCCCGTAGTTCTTGACGCTGCATACCGTCGCGGCGTACACGGGCCGGGCCGCCATGGACAGAAAGCCGGAGATCAAGGCAGCCGTCAGCACGGCCGGTGCCGCGATCGGCAACGCCCTGCGGCGGAGGTGGTGGGACGTCATCTTCGTGCCCTTCGTGGGTTGGGCGGTGGGGCGGTCGGTCATTTCTCGGAACCGGCGGACAGCCCGGCTCTCAGGGGGCGGCGACCTACGAGGTACGCCGCCCCGGCGCCGGTGCTGCGGGTTGTCGGGTTCCGAGACGGCGGGTTGCGGCCCTACACGAGGGTCCACTGTTGGTTGCTGCCGCCGTTGCAGGTCCAGAGTTCGGCCAAGGCTCCGTTGGCGGTGGAGGCCCCGGTCACGTCCAGACAGAGGCCTGACTGCGCGCCGGTGACGGTGCCGTTGGAGTTGAGGGTCCACTGCTGGTTGGTCTGGCTGTTGCAGGGCCAGGTCTGCACCTTGGTGCCGGCGGTGGTCTGGTTGTTGTACGCGTCAAGACACAGCGTGGTACCGCTCATCGTCACCATCAGCTGGTTGGCGGAGGTGTGCGTCCAGGCCTGGTTCGCCTGGCCGTTGCAGGTGTAGATCTGCAGCTGGGTGCCCAGCGTCGTGGACGAGTTCGGCACGTCCAGGCACTTGCCGGCCCCCACCGCATGCAGCGCGCCAGTATTGCCCGAGGAGCTTCCGCCCAGTGCGGTCACCGTGGAGTTGTACGCGGGCTTGGGCTGGTAGTTGCTGTCGTACATGGTCGCGGCGCCGAAGCCGGAGAAGAAGCCCGGGATCCACGAGTCCGCGTCGCCGACGCCCCA
>Ga0307507_10000727_pt1 | contig 72350 bp, 23 predicted proteins | sample 7_EM_MG_FD_207223 | JGI IMG/M metagenome (GOLD analysis project Ga0307507, IMG submission 207223) | Populus trichocarpa ectomycorrhiza microbial communities from riparian zone in the Pacific Northwest, United States - 7_EM | ecosystem: Host-associated > Plants > Roots > Unclassified | place... | reverse complement strand
CTCGGATATCAAGATGAGGAGCAGAAGAAGGTCGTGGAAAGGACACGTCTATATACATGGAGCCAAGACGTAAGCGAACCCCCCTGACTAGGCCCTATCCAGGTTACGCGCGTCAGTGCCGTAACAGGTGTCCTATTATACGCCTAGGGCGCATTTACATTAACTGGCTAGATAAGGCCAGTTTCGGGCCTAGCTGCGAGCCAGGTAGTTATATGTTAGGCAGTTTTCATATCCTAGTTTCCCTTAATAGGCCTTCCTAGGTGGTAGAGCAGGAGCCCTAAGTAGAGGTAGTAAGGCTCCTAGTGGTGTTAAGGGCGATACGTATACGTTGCGGGCTTAATACTACAGAACCGCTGTACCAGCGTGCCGTACGCGCTGCGACGGCTCTCTACTATCGCCTCTGCACTTAGCTATCGTAAGGAACTAGTTCCTAATGATGTTTCCACCCGCGGCGACGTGGACGCGTATAATAGGGCTTTGCGGGCCCCTATATTTTATATGTCAGTCCTCTACCCTACTGCCCCTATATTAAATGCCCTACCTAGATAAATCTAGGACCCTTCCCTACTAGTTAAAGTAGATAGTAAGGATAAGTACTTTATTAAAAGAGTTAATGGTATTAAGTATAATAAATATAAATATAAATATATATACCTTATAAAATGGAGAGGCTTTACTAAGCCTATATAGGAACTTATTAACTTTATAGAACTTATATAAGCCGCAGAAGACTTTTATAAACTCTACCTAGAACTACTATAGCTCTATTTTATAGAAGCTTAAGTTTAAAGGGGGGATACTATTATAGGACACCTCCGTAACACCTTATATATATCTACCTATTTCCACTAATATAGTAAGAAAAGACTGACCGCGAAATAGCAATCTAATGGCAATCTGCCGCATTCTGCTATATTCTATTAAGTCTATTAAATTCTACTAAGTTCTGCCAGGACTACTACTTAAATTCTATTCTGCTTTATATATATATTAACTAAGTAACTAAATTTATAATATATACCCTTTCTCCCCGTTTCCTTACCTTCTCTTTTTATATAATATCTTAACTTTATTACACAGTTTATATATATAGCTTAATAATATCTACTTCGCTATATATTATTACTGCTTATACTTACTGTTACGGCGCTGGTGGAAAACGGTGGATTGTGGTAGACGTTATGGTAGACGCAGAGTCACGTGAGCCCACGTGACTAGAGGACCGCATAAAACTTCGACCCTCTTGCCATGCTCGTGCCTCGATTAACTGAGTCGCTAACATTATCCAAAGCTCTTCTCTACTCTTTCTTCCTGAGAAGGAACTTAAAAAAATATCTACAGACCATGAAAAGGACAAGAACACAGAATAGGACCCTAAGGACAGAACAGAACCAAAAGAACACAAACAGAACACAAACCCTAAGAATAGGACACGCACGGACCAAAACCCTCCTGGAAAATAAACAAACACTAGAAATTACCTAACACCCCTACCACCATGCTAAGAAATACAGCAGCCGGCAAAGCAGCCGTAGGACCCTCGAATACCTCTAATAGTGAAACAGTTAACGTCTCAAACCCTTAGCAGGAGCTTACAGCAGCTAATGCCGAAATTAAACGGCTTCGAGAGCTGCTTAAAGCCAGAGACACCCCTGCATCTAGCGATAACTTATTAGACAAACTTGCTACGGTCCTTAAGGCCCTAGCCCAACATATAGTATTATCCCGGTCTGCGAAGGTTGTGGACCCCTTGCTGCTTACTAATGGAACTAACCCTATATTTAATAGTTGGAAACTTCAACTATAAAATAAGCTTGAAGTTAATACGGACCACTTCCCTACTACTTAAGCCAAAATGGCCTACGTCTTCAGCCGTACCGGTGGGGACGCATAAACGCACCTACGTCTGTGATACGCCCAGGACTTGGCAGACCCCTTCCTCTCTAAAGAAGAGATGGTTAACTACCTATCTTCCATTTATAAGGACCCCTTTAAGACATAAAACGCCAGCCTTAATTATAAAGCTCTTAATATAAAGACGATGGAGACCTTTTTAGCCTTTTAGACCCGCTTTCTGTACCTAGCCGGCTAAGCCTAAATTCCCTATAAAGACCTAATACCAGACCTCTTTGACAAGCTTACCCTAGACCTACAGCGCGCCATACTGCTAGTTTTTACTACTATATAGACGCTAAAGGTACTTACGGACCACTGCCTAGCTATTAACTAAAGCCTTTGTTAAATTAAGGTACAATCTGAGCGGTATAAAGCTAGAAACTCTCTAAACTAGACTATAAGCACTTTATAAACGGCCTATAACACCCTAGCACGATCTATAACTCCTATAGCACTAGCCGTACAGCCTGCCGTTAATTTAATAGCTAGCCGTGCAGCTAGTCCTACTGCAGGTCTGGCGCATACTTAGCCTATATATAACGACCCCCATAAATAGGCCCTTAGTAAGTAAGGAGCTTGCTTTTTATACGGCCAGAAAGACTACTTTGTAAAGAATTATTAGACAAAGGTAAAAACGGGCAAGGTTCTGTTAATTTAGAAGAATAGTATGGAGTTAAAAAAAGAGGAACCCTAGAGAAAGACTCCTCTTTAAAGTTAAAAGGGATTGATATGTTATATATTAATCTAGGTTAACTAGTTAGTAGAAGAAGCTGCACTATCCTTTATACTTTATTCCGTAATAGATATTAAGTTTTAACCTCTACTTTAGCTAACTCTGGATTAAATACCTTTGCCTTAATAGATACCCAGTATACTATAAAGCTAGCTGACTTTTTAAATGCACCCTTTAAAGAACTACCTAAACCAATTCCTATTTGCGGGTATAATGGACAAATAGGGCTACCTATTATGACTATCTTGCGGATTTACCTCCGCGTTAATAGACAAAGGCAGTATAACGTCCCCTTTTTTATTACAGACTTTGGGAGCCACAATATAATAGTAGGGAGAAAATGGCTAGCCTATTTAGGCTTATAGCTTAATGTATGGAATAGACGGCTTATCTAGCCTAAAACCCTACCCCCAACCCCTTTCTTTATAAAAGAAATTAGCATTATAATGGAAAACCTTATACGGCCCTAGATTAATACTATTTACTAGGCTAATACTCTGCGCAGAGACTAGGCCTTTAAGAAGGATATATATCTTAATCCTTAACGGATCCGTATACTAAGCCGCCCCTAGACTGTATATATTACGCTATCCGCACTAAAGACTTAGGAAGTTAGTAGTAACCTAGCTAAGCCCCCTATAGAGAACCTAGGCCCTATACAGCCTAAAAGGAACACTAGGGATATTGGACGCTATGCTAAGCTAATAGACAGGAAGGATAACTTATAGAAAATGGAATGTAAGCTAAGGAAGACTATATACCCTATACCGCAAGATACGGCCCAATAAGCATCCGTAAAGAAACCTATGGACCTCCCACTAGTCGATATCTGCTGCGTTGGCGCTATAAGATTCTACCGGAACTTGGTTCAGCCTAATACCGTTGCCTTTACGACTAGCCTGTACGAAATTGATCGAATAATTAAGGAAAAGGAAAGCGAGCTTACGGATAAGGAACTAGTAGAACAAAAACTGCCTAATCAACACTGGAAATTCAAGGATGTATTCTCCAAGGCAGCGTCAGATATACTTCCGCCTCACTAACTATATAACCATAAGATCGAGATCGATCAAGGTAAGGGAAGCACTTTTAGCTTTAGCCCTCTCTACCCGCAGTCTATCGCCGAATTGTAGGCCACAAAGCAGTATCTTATCGACAACCTAAATAAGGGCTTTATTAAGCCTAGCCAAGCCCCTTTTAACTCGCCTATTCTCTTTGCCAAAAAGCCAAATAGAGGACTACGCTTCTGTATTAACTACCGTAAGCTAAATAACATAACCCATAAGGACCGCTATCTGCTACCCTTACTTAATAAGACTCTTGCCTAAATAAGTAGAGCTAAGGTCTTTATAAAGCTTAATATCTGCTAGGCCTTTTACCGAATTAGGATAGACCCTAGGTCTAAAAAGCTTACTATATTTCAAACCTATTACGGAACGTATAAATACAAGGTACTCCTTTTTAGACTAACTAACGGACTAGCTATATTAGGAAAATATTCGCAGGATAAGATTTAAGTAGACTTTGTTTTTCGCGTTTCGCGTAATTAACATGTAACTTGACCAACTTAATACGCAATTGACCAACTTGACACGCAGTTAACCAACTTAACATGCAACTTAACCAACTTAACACGCAATTAACTAACTTGACATATAACTTAACTAACTTAATACGCAATTAACCAACTTAATATATTTAAAAGTTAAATAATACATAGTTAACCTACTTAACAACTTTAAAATCTAACTGTATATTCTTTAATATGCAATTAACTAACTTAAAATTTAAATAATACGCAGTTAACTAACTTGATAACTTTAAAAGCTAACTATACATTCCTTAACATGCAATTAAGGTAATGTAATATATTATTTTAAAGTTATATGCCAATTGCGCAAATAAGTTTTTACTATTTTCTTAGCCTGTAGTATACTAGCTTATAATATATATTAGGATTAAAATAATTTTATACAATCTTATATAATCTTATATAATCTTATACAATCTTATACAATCTTATACAATCTTATATAATCTTATATAATCTTATATAATCTTATACAATTTTATACAATTTTATATAATCTTATATAGTTCTATATAGTCTTATATAGGTTCTATATAGTCTTATATAGGTTCTATATAGTCTTATATAGGTTCTGTGCTAGCTTAGCTGCTTTTACTATTTATCCTAGCTTCTATATAATGACGTAATGCAAGTTCCTTCTTTAAAAAAGTTATCCGAGTATAGAGTATTATATTGGTCCTAATTAATATAATTATTAACGTAGTATAAATCTGGATAAGAAGTAGCGGCTAGAACAATATACGCGCTTTATAGAATAGATGGCATTAAATAAAAGCGACTACCTCTAAGTACTTGCCTAGTATTTACGCTTAAGCGCGGCTACCTTTTCACCTTAACCATGCTGTGTGTTAGATGCGGCAGTCTATAATTTAATGGCTAAAGCAGCTCTACTATAGCTCCAGTATACTGTATGTATATACCGTACTTATCTAACCTTTTAATATCTAGAATAGTAACAATTAGCTAAAGCTAGCCTATAAGTCTTCCACCTAACGGCGTGCGGCCCTTTCTAATACGGTTGTCGTTATCTATATACTCTTAAACCTATATGTAATCACGCCTCTACTAGTTAGAACATTGCCAATTTAGTATACAACGTACTACCTCACTAATTTAGCCCTTAAGGTCAGTTGTATTTTTTCCGTCTCATTTCCAATAGCGGATAGATGGATATATTTTAATAAGCAGGCGCTTAACCTATAAGGGGTCCTTCTCTTTCCGGTCTATATTAGAGTTCTAGGCACATTTACCTTGTAGTTTTCGCCTACACTCTTAGATAAATACTATAATGCCGTCTAGAAACCCTGGGATTTCGTAGTAGTTTGCTATATAAGATATATAAAGCCATATCTTTAACCTAAAACGCCTTTAGATAAGATCTGTTGCCCTATCTATATCTTCTAAAGGCCACTGAAGCTTTATAACTGCTAAATGCTATATTAGTTAAGTAACCTGCACCTCTAGATGCTGGGAAGACTGTGGTATAGAATTACTATTTGTAAAAGCTATTTTGTCTTCTATTGCTAGTACTGCTACCCATCTTAAATTATAAGAGTAGATTTAAGATAGCAAATCCCGTTTATTTATTAAGTTATAAAACGCCTTAACAATGTAACGGTGTCCAGCTTTGCTATTTACGCCAGTGTAGTACCTATCTGCGTATCCGTATAGGCGGATATTTTCCTTAAAATATATAAGGGCATAGAATTTTGGTATATTAAAATGGCCTATATTAGAATTCTTTGCCTTTAGACAGAAACTTTAAAACACGCCTTTAAGCATATTAATTCAATATAGGGCGTGGTGCATATATCGTAGTGTCTCCTTATTATGGGTGTAATACTAAGCTATAATAACGAAGTCGTATACGGCTCTTATAAAATATATAGCATATAGTTCCCTAGACAATAGCAGTAGGGCTAGCATAATAATAAGTTAACAAACTATAGCTTTTTATTTATTACCTGTCTATTAAGTAACTTTACTAAATAACAGATTATTAAACTGTTTTAGCCCTATAAAAGCCAGGACTTATCTAAAATGCTAATTAAGCTAAGCCTCCGTAGACATATTTATTATAATTATCTTTATCCCTCTTCTCTTTTTTTTTAGCTGGATAATATCGCCTACTAGTTTCCGTACCCATTTAATAAGTTGCATAATAATACCCTTTAGAAGCTAATGTAGAACATCTACTATTATACCCTTATAGATGTTAAATAGGCGATAGTACCACGTAAAATATTCTACTGGGTATACCCAGTTGTCTAAAAATAGAAGAATGTTCTCTAGTTGCTAGCATTTAATCTATCTTCTTATCTCCTTATAGGTGCGTAGTGGGTATTGTTTCTTAGTTAAGTTCTTATACTTTAGAGGGGGGACCTAGCATATAGTGCAGTGCTATTAGCTTTTAACACCTATAAGCAGCACTTGTTCTTTATAGTCCGCTATTATTCTATATATAATTGGATAACATCATTATATAAAATTATCCGCATATTAAAGGTCTACGCCGCTTTTTACAAGATACTTAATTGCTATTATATTTTAGTTAATAGGATATAGCGTTAAAATACTAAAGCAGGACTTATGTTTAAGTATAGTTCTTATCGCCTTATAATATACTTTACTTTTTATGTTGTTATTCTTTTCTTTAATAACTAGTATAAAGCCAATAAGGATATTTGTAGGGGATGTTTATTAGCGCCGAACTTATTAGTTAAGATTACTAATAGTAAGATATACTGGCTAGGCCGATTTATCGCTATAGTGCATTATTAGCTAGGTCTTATTAACTGCTATAAGTATAGGAACTACTATAGCACCGCTAGGAAGCTTGCCTTATATCTCCCACTACTAGTTACCGCTATATAGCTTATTATAGACTTAGTGGTTTTCGGCATTATAGAGTCTTTTTAGTATATATACCAGTGCATCTTTAAAGGGTTAATGGCCAATTAGAAAGGCAATTACATTTATAACATCCTAGTAAAGAATATAGTATTCCCTCTACTTAGAGCCTTTAACGTTTAATTCCACCTTACACTCTAATTAGAGCTATTGTTTATCTTATATACTAAATAAAATAGCGGTAATTAGTTCTTCCTATTAATTTATAGATTGGAAGCTGAGTAGGCTATAAAATAGGCTAAGGTAGGTGTCTTTAAGCAGTACATTAATGTCTCCCTTTATGCAGCAAATGCGGTACAGCTATATTAAAAAGGCATAATTAAACTCCGAACGAAAAGGATTATATAGTATACTTTGGCTATTATTATATTATAATATAGTAATATCTAAAATTATCTAGCTAACTTACTATATATTATTATCGGTCTCGCATAAAATTGGTTTACCCGCCTTTATATTCTTAGTTACTTTAAATATCTCTACTCTAAGTAATAATAATAACGATATAATACTTTTCTAATATAGTATATCGCATAGAGGCACCAGATAGGTATTTTACTTATATTCTACCGCCACCAGAGTATACTTGTTAGTATCTGTGTTTATACTATCCGGTTGCGATCGCGCATTATCTAACTAGTAAGAGTAATAGAATTAATCGCGAATTATAAGCAGTCGGGCCGCAATAAATATACGAGTGTTGTATCTCTCTTCGCGTGCTTTTTTATAGACGTATTAGTGGCTAGGCAGCCGCCTTTTATAGCACTATAGGTGTTAGTAAAGGCCGCCGTAACTCTTAGGGGTATAAGAATACTATAGACAGCTCTACTATATTATCGCTAATTATATATTAAACAATATGGTATTATTTCCAGGCGTAAAGAGTGCGTGTTATAGTACTAACAGTTAATTACCAGTATTTAATCTATATAAGTGGCTTGGCTTTATAGCTGCTAAGAGTATACCTCTTATTTTCTCGCTAGAACTAGTTACGCTAAAGCATAAGTATAACTAGCCTAATACCGAGTTTAAGGACTTAAAAGAGTCCAAGGTAGCCAAAATAGACGCTGAAGCGTAAGTATAACTAGCTTAATACTAAGTTTAAGGACTTAAAAGAGTCTAAGGCAGCCGAACTAGATGCTAAAGCATAAGTATAACTAGCTTAACACCAAGTTTAAGGACTTAAAAGAGTTTAAGGTGGCTAAATTATACACTAAAGCGTAAGTGTAACCAGCTTAACACTAAGCTTAATACCAAGTTTAAGGACTTAAAGAGTCTAAAGCAGCGGAACTAGATACTATAAACTAAAGACTTAATAGTACCTAAAAAACCTTTATCCGTCTAAATAATAATATATAGTATTCTTAGGCAATAGCTATAGGACCACAGCTACGGCAAAGATATTATTTACCACCAATGTTATAGAGCCCGATAATATTAGCTATCCGGACCTATAGATTCTATTGTTTCTATATAAGCCCTAGTAAAAAAAAGGGAAGATTAAGGGTAGTGCTAGTTAAGTTAAGATAACTAAATAGGTTAGCACTTAGAACTATAATATCCGGTTTTAGGTATATAGAGTTCTAACTAATGTCTAACTTAAGCTGCCGCCCGGAAGTCTTATATTTGTCGTTAGGGTAACATTAAAGGGCCAGGCTAAATAACGGGTATTAGCAACAATATAGATAATTTAAAGCCCGCGAAGTAACCAAATAGAAAGCCCGTATCTTATAGGCTAACTGCTTATCTTTAACGGCTTTCAAAAGTTTATTTCTAGAATTCCTTTTAATATCTCCGGTTTCCTATTAAACAGATATATTAGCACGAGCCCATATACTACTAGGGTGCAGAGAACTAAAATACAGTTAGAGCTCTTTAAATGATTTAGCAGAAAAGAACGGGTTATTTAGGTCAGCCTATAAATCGGCCAGCTTAACCTTAATATCCTACCCTAGCTTGTAAAGATTAGGGCTATCCCTACCTAGTATACCACCGTCGATCTACGTATTAGCATCTCCCTTATTTGCAGCGGCTAAAGAAGCTTTAGGTATCTAGTCTCTAGAAGGCATTATAATACGGCTTTTAAAAGAGCCCGCTCCGCGCTAGGGCACTAGACGCTATATTATAGGTAGAGCTTATAGTAGTTGTGTAAGGCGGGATACATTTCTAGGCAGTATACATTTAGAGAAATTAAGGCTAAGGTAAGCTTAACGTAGCTATATTTTTAAAGACAAAGAGGCTATAGTGTCGGTTTAGGTGGCTATAGAAGTTTAAAAGATCAAGCAAACAATGGTAGAAAATGGAAGAAAAAGGCGCGTAAATAAGAGTACGGTGTTATAGGGCTAGAGTAACAATAGCTATATTATAGATAGCTTAATATACAATTTGGACTACGGGACCTATATATAAATAAGTCTAGCGAATATCTTTGATATAAAGCGTAGTAGCCATAAGTAGGATCTAGGATACTAGTTTTAGGTTGCCTATATAGTAGATACAATAGCTTACCTAAAAAAAAGTTGCTTTATCAGTAACATGGCTTAAAAATGGGTTATACTTTAGGTAAAATGGTATCCTAAAGCCTTATCTTGCGTTTATGGGATAAAATACCATATTGTATTTCACTTTGTTTCGTACAATCTTAGACTTTCCATAATATCTTAGATCATCCCCTACCTCTCTCTACTATGCACTTTACCTTATCTTATACTTATAGGATAAAATACCGTATTATATTTCACTTTTTTTCATATAATCTTGGACCTTTTATAATGTCTTAGATTATCCCCCCACCTCTCTCTACTATGCATTTTATCTTACCTTATACTCGTGGAATAAAATGCCATATTATATTTCACTTTTTCATACAATCTTGGACATTTTTTAATGTCTTAGATTGTCCTAAACTTGTTCCCCTACCTTTTTAGAGCTACTTTACTAACTAGTTACAACACAAAGAATAGAATTATTAGCTCTCTTATTATTATATATCTAGTCTAGTTGCTTAAGTGTACCTATTAGGACATCTATTACCCTATCTATAACTCTTTAGCTTTCTATATAATATATACAACAACTAATATTCTAAGGCTTCTACTATAGATTACACTTGTTTTTATATACCTTGCTATTTATATCTTATAATTTTATTTACTTAGTTAGCAGCGCAAATCTTATATCTCGTCTCGCCATATACCTTTTATTCTATTTCTTACTCTAAGTTTTACATTTTGTTCTACTGCCTATATTAAAGCTTACATCTCATCCTACTTCTCGTATTAAGACTTATATTCTATTCTATTTCTCATATCACTCTTATATTACTCTTATTAGAATCCGCTATTATCTTAAATTAACACTATTGGCACACCTTCTTATTATAACTGTTAGGATTATCTTATTAGATTATTTCTAATTATTTAATACATTATCCGCTCTACTATCTTTATAAGTCACTCCATACTATTCTATATAAAGCTTTCACCCGCTTATAAATATATAGGGTCCTTAATTATAATAGCGACGCCACACCTAGACTCTAGTTAGTACTTAACCACTATAACTAATAAGAACTTATTGTAAATAAGTGGTCTAAAGCTATAGTAAGGACTCGCGATTAACGAAAAAATATACAAAGAAATCCTCTAATACTATACTAGCGAAATTAATAAAGCGTTTAGTGGTAGGTTACTAGCGTCTAGGCCCATGCGAAATAGAGTTAAACGCATAGTCTTTAACCTTCTTAACACTAAGTATAGGCACGTGTTTAAGAGATCCGATCTATTATTAGAGTTTAAAGCTTTTGCTATCACCGCTAAAAAGTCTATATAGCGACACATAACGACCAACAGATATAGAGGTGTGGAGGTTATAATAGCTAATATTGTTCTAAAGTATGGCGCCTTATCTTCTAGAGAGCAGTCTATCGACTTGTCTAGATTAAGGGCAACCTCCGAGGCTGCCTAGGTGCTTAGTAGTCTATCTATTAAAGTCCTATAATAGCTAAATACCATACCTATACCATTCTATAAAATAAGCTTTGCTATATACAGTTACCTAGACAAAACACCATTTACTAGGGCCCCCATTCTATACGGATTTATATTAAAAACTAAGCATAAGCATCTATTGTCTAATTCTCTAGAGAAAATTAATGTATATTACTATGGATATAATAAGCTATAGGCCGTAATAAGTAAAAACTTCTTAGCGGATAAATATAGGGATAGCTGGACCATAGTAGATCTAACTACTGGTACACTAATTCTCAACTATATAAACCTAGCATTTACGGTGCTTTCTGTAAAGAAGGCCGGACTTAATATAATTATAATTAGAGTTAAAGATCCTAATCGGATTATAAAGCATAAGAGACCTTATAATTTATATAAGATTGTATAATATTATATAGAGTTGTCTAACGTACGCTTATAGGTATAAGATTTAATAAGGGTAATTCCAAGTCTAACTCTAACCCTAATATTGTATAACTGGTGCTAACTAGGAGAAGAATAAACACACCTACTCTAGGTCGAAGTAGTTATAAGCAGTCAATTCTAGAGTCTACGCCACCTATATCTAAGCAGTTAAATCCAAAGCCTACGTTAATCCTAAAGTCTACGCCACCTATACTCGCTAGTATATTATTAGCCGTATAGCCGGCTATAATCAAAACTGCTTGTAGCTAAACCCGTGGTAGTAAAGACTAGCCCCTACTAGATAAATTAGAGCTCTTAAAAGGCGTAGATCTAGATAAAGTGCAAACATTTAAGATAATGCCATAGGATAAAATAAAGGGATAGTATAATAAATAGCCAAAGTCTAATCGCGAAATGTTTATTAATATATTATTTAAGGATATAAATAATAACCCTAACCTAATTTATATTAGGGAAATTAATCTTAACCGTATATAGAAGCGCCGCCACTTTAACGCCTTAATTAACCCTATTTCCACTAATAAGGAACTAGAAGACGAGCATAAGGATAAAATTAAGAAGGTTAATTAGAAAGTTAATTACCTAAAGAATATACAAGAAGCATACATTAATCCAATATTATAGGTAAAGGCGCTACGGTTCCTCTCGTTTCCGTTAATTATTTATAACACTCTTTAGGACATAACCTTCTACTTATACGGCATAAAAAAGGGCAAAGCTATATAAATATATTAGCTGCTTGGTGTTACCTATACTCTTTATAATTATGTAACCCTAGGTAGGACCTTTCTCGCGGATACAATAAGTTTAGGTAAAATACTTTAAATGCTTTTAATCTGGTATACCAGTGTGTTAATAACCAAGATTAACCTTAACTAGCTTAATTGGAAAAATTAAAAAGGTAGAGATGAAAGTCTCTACCTTGCCCCTAGTATGGATAAACACCTACAGCCGCCTAACGCCTAATGCCTAAGTTAAATAGATGGCATGCTATAGTGCTATTATATTAACGGAAGTATCTCTAGAAAATTTCTTAACTGGCTAGTAGGACCAACTATATACATTACTAGACAGAATCTACTGCCCTAAGCGGTTAAAGACGTTAAATCATAGTTTAAGACCTTAGAACTAAATAATTTTATTCCTAAAGGCAAACTATAAGTTCGCGTGCGCTATTTAGCTTTTATTAGGTCCAGTATAAAGAAGTATAATTTTATAGATAAAGATAAAGACATTCTTAAACCTATAAAATATAAAGGAGAAGGTAAGGAGGTCTAGTAGAAAATGGACCTAAGATCGGCTTTGTATCTTATAATTACAACCTTATAAACTTAGGCAACAACCTAGACTACTTAGGAACAGCATAAAACTATTTTTAATTTCTATAAAGACGGTGGTCCTCGTTATATTGTTAGTAGGATTCTTACTAACGAGTTCTATATAGATAGGTTAGAGATAGGTTATCTAATAAAAATCGCTAAATAAGTGTATAATAATTAAGTGGTATTTCCTCGCTTTTAACACCCGGGCCAGTCTTATAAGGATAGTAATAGTAAAATAACCTACTACACCTCCCAACCTTTAGTAGTGTTTACTTCCGGTATACTAACTAGCAAAGGTTTTACGAGTCTAATTCCCGCCTTAGAAATTTTTTGGGCCCCTAATTAGACGGATTTCCTAACTATAAAATTAATTAATAATCGCAATATTAAAGCGTTAATTAAATACAAAAAGCTAGGAGCAGCTAATTACTCTTCTCTTCCGAACAAGGTTATTACGGGCTTTAAAGAATGCTCCTCTTTAATTATAAAGACCTTAATTATGCGTAGGAAGGGGGAAAACCGATGGTTTAATAGGAGGGTAATTAATAAGCTACCACTAGTCGTTTACTAAAACTACTATATAATAAAAGATTTAATATTTAAACCGTATATTAAGAAGCTCTGGCGTAGAGCATCCCTAGAAGCTTTCGAATAGCTAAATAAAGCTTTTAGACACTAGAAAGCTGTTAGCAACTCAGTCAATTAAGGCACGAGCACGGCATGAGGGACGCGCAAGCCTGTACAATTAGTAGTCTATAAACGAGGATCCAAAGCTAGAGAAAGGAAGGGAGAAGAATAGCAGCGCTATGCGAAGTTTTATGCGGTCCTCTAGTCACGTAGACTTACGTAACTCGGCGTCTACCATAACGTTTACCATAATCCACCGTTTTCCACTAGCGCCGTAACATTACCCCCCCCTCCAAAAAAGCCTGCCCTTAGGCTTTGTATGTCCGTATTATGTCCGTGAGGTGTTCTTATCTGTATACTTAATAGGTAGCTTATTATCTTCGCTATACTAGCACTCCATCCACTCGTCTAGATACTTCGGGGGTCCTAGCTTATTAGGGTATTAGTTATAGAATTCTTTAAGCTTCTAGGGGCAACCTATAAAGTTCCAGGCGGGGTACCAGGTTAGGTCTGGATTGTAACCTTTCTATTAGATACGGTATTTTAGCGTTCCTCGTACTAGTTTATAGGCTAGTATTTTATTAACTTCCCATTTGTTGTCGCCATTAACTTAAATTAGCAGTAGAGGCTTATTCTTTTATCTAGGTAGTGGGTTATTTGCAGCTTTCCATAGCTTATCTAGTAAGAAAACAGGGTGGACTTTAATTAAGTCTAGGAGTTTAACCTTATATAAATTGCCTTCTTTATTAAGGATCTTATACGGTCCTGCTATCTTATAGTTTAGCTTATAGCTAGGCCGTTCTGTCTTCTAGTTCTTTGTTATAACCCAGACCTTATTGCCTACGGTAAAGTTGGGCTCGCGCCTGTATTTATTTACCTGCTGTTCTATTAATTTCTAGGCCTTCTCTAGGTTCTTGTGGGCTACTATTTATACTTCTTCTAAGCGTCTAGCATACTGCTGTGCTTCCTTATAAGATAGTTTTTCGCGCACAGTCTATGGTCCTTCTGGTCTCTTCCAGTTAAAGCTTATATAGGGTAAGTATCCTATTTCTAACTAAATAGGTGCAAACCCCGTAGAGTTATAGGGTAGGGTTGCCTGGGCATAGTCTATTATAGGTAGTAGTCCGCTCCAGTTGTTCTAAAAGTAGTTAATAAAGGGCTGGAGTCTTTAGTCCAAGTACTAATTTACGATCTTTGTCTAACCGTCTATCTGGGGGTAGTATGCTGTAGAGAGCTTTAGCCTAATACCTAGGATCTAGGTAAACTTGTTCTAAAAGGCCGATATAAACTACGGCCTATAGTTAGATATAATAGTATCTAGTAGTCCGTAAATTTGGTAGACATAGTAGATATACAGTTAGGCCGCCTCTTTAGCATTAATATTCTTATAATAGGGGATTAAGAACGGGCGCTTGCTAAAGCGGTTAACTAGGATTATAACTATATTATATCTATCGCGGTCCGTAGGTAACTCGTAGAAGTCTATAGAGATATACTACTAGGGGCGTTCTAGTATTAGGAGTGGCTTTAATAGCCCTAGGGTCTTATCTCGTGGAATTATAGACCTACAGCAGTCATCGCAGTTCTGTATATAGCGGTTAATATCCATAACCATTCTGGGCCAGTAGTAGCGGTCACTAATAATTCTACAGGTCTTATTTTTTCTGGGGTAGGCCGTAGAGACCTAAGTATATGCTTTGGTAATAAGCTAAGTCTATAAATTCTATTCCTCTGCCACCACTAGCCGTTCCTGGTGCTTAAGTAGTCCGTTTTTGAGGGACTATGGGCTAGTAGCATCCTTTACCTTTTCGCGGCACTCCTATAGAGAAGGGGCCGTACGGTTTGCCTATAGTAGTTTATTAATAAGGTTAAGTTCCGTGGAGTTAATGGGGTATATCTTAACGTCTAAAGGGTCTGTATTTAGTTCTGCCTATATTTAGGGGTTAAGGTGCTCTAGTTATAGTAGTGCCTAGGTCTGTAATAAGATCTTTATAGCCGCCTAGTTACCTAGGTCCTGTTTACACCTTATAAAAGCATCCGCACGGTTTATAGCGCCTGGTCTATATATAATTAAGAAGTTAAACTAAGATAGGATATCTGCCTAGCGTGCCTAGCGGGCCGTAAGGGCCTTAGTTGTTATAAAGTATTCTAGGGCCTTATAATCCGAAACTACCTTAATGGGCTTAGGGGTCCCCTTTAGCTATATACGCCAGTGCTGAAAGCTAGAGATAATAGCCAGTATTTCTTTGTTATGGATATGGTAGTTTAGCTTGGCATCTATTATAGTCTTTAAATAGTATACAATAGGGTGCTATTCTCCGTCTAGTTACTTCTAGGAAAAAATACTGGCTATTATACTATCTAAGGCATTAGTTTTTAGCATTAAGGGCTATTCTAAGTTAAAGTAGGCAAGTAGGGGAGCTAATACTAGCCGCTTTTTAAGCTTATTAAAGGCCTGCATATATATAGCGTTAAAGTAGAATAGCTGGTCTTTCCTAGTAAGGTGGTTAAGAGGCCGGGCGATCCTGCTATAGTTCTTAATAAAGTGTTAGTAGAAGTTATAGAAACCTAAAAATAATTATACCCCCTTTATGGTCCGTGGGGGTGTCCACTAGTTAATTATGGCCGTTTTTTCTAGGTTAGCCTTAATTCCGTCTATACTAATAATAAAACCTAGGTACTTTATACGCTTAACACTAAATTCCGACTTCTTAATATTGGCCTGGAGACCAGCCTCGCGGAGCTATTATAGGACTTTATAGACGTGCTCCTTGTGTTCTAGCTCGTTCTTAGAGTAAATCATAATATTATCTAGGTAGGCCGTATAGAAGTCGTTAAGGTAGTTAAAGAGTACATTATTTATATACCGCTGGTACGTAGCTAGTCTATTAGTTAGTCTAAAAGGGAGTACCTTACATTTATACGTTCCGTAATAGGTTTAAAATATAGTAAGCTCTTTAGACCCAGGGTTTATTCTAATTCGGTAGAAGGCCTAGCGGATATTAAGCTTTATAAAGACCCGGGCTCTACTTATTTGGGCAAGAGTCTTATTAAGTAAGGGTAGTAGATAGCGGTCCTTGCGGGTTATGTTATTTAGCTTATAGTAGTTAATGCAGAAGCGCAGTCCTCCATTTGGTTTTTTGGCAAAGAGAATAGGCGAGTTAAAAGGGGCTTATCTAGGCTCAATAAAGCCCTTATTAAGGTTGTCGATAAGGTACTACTTTATAGCCTATAATTCGGCGATAGACTGCGGGTAGAGAGGGCTAAAGCTAAGGGTACTTCCCTTGCCTTGATTAATCTCGATCTTGTGGTTATATAGTTGGTAAGGCGGAAGTATATCTAATGCTGCCTTAGAGAATACGTCCTTGAATTTCTAGTATTAATTGGGTAGTTTTTGTTCTACTAGTTCCTTATCTATAAGCTCGCTTTCCTATCCGCTAAGCTCGCTTTCCTTTTCCTTAAGCATTTAATTAATTTTGTACAGGCTAGTTGTAAAGGTAACGGTATTAGGCTAAACCAAGTTCTGGTAGAATCCTATAGCGCCAATATAGCAGATATTAACTGGTGGGAGGTCCATAGGTTTCTTTACAGATGCTTGTTGGGCCGTATCTTATAGTATAGGGTATATAGTCTTCCTTAGCTTATGTTCCATTTTTTATAAGTTATCCTTCCTATCTATTAGCTTAGTATAGCGTCCGATATCCCTAGTTTTCCTTTAGGGCTGCGTAGGGCCTAGGTTCTCCATAGGGGGCTTAGCTAGGTTACTACTAACTTCCTAGGTCTTTAGTGCGGATAGCGTAATATACACAGTCTAGGGGCGGCGTAGTATACGGATCCGTTAAGGATTAAGATATATATCCTTCTTAAAGGCCTAGTCTCTGCGCATAGCATTAGCCTGGTAAATAGTATTAATCTAGGGCCGTATAAAGTTTTCCATTATAATGCTAATTTCTTTTATAAAGGAAGGGGTTAAGGGTAGAGTTTTAGGCTAGATAAGCCGTCTATTTCATACGTTAAGCTGTAAGCCTAAATAGGCTAGCTATTTTCTCCCTACGATTATATTGTGGCTCCTAAGGTCCGTAATAAGAAAGGGGACGTTATACTACCTTTATCTATTAATGCGGAGGTAAATCCGCAAGATAGTTATAATAGGTGGCCCTATTTGTCTATTATACCCATGAATAGAAATTGGTTTGGGCAGTTCTTTAAAGGGTGCATTTAAAAAGTCAGCTAGCTTTACGGCACACTAGGTATCTATTAAGGTAAAGGCATTTGCTCCAGAGTTAGCTAAAGTAGAGGTTAAAACTTAATATCTATTACGGAATAAGGTATAAGGGAGAGTGTAGCTTCTTCTACTAACTAGCCGACCTAGATTAATATGTGACATATTAATCCCTTTTAACCTTAGAGAGGAGTCTTCTTCTAGGGTTCCTCTTTTTCTAACTCCATACTGTCCTCCTAAATTAACAGAACCTTGCCTGTTTTTGCCTTTGTCTGGCAATTCTTTATAAAGTGGTCTTTCTGGCTGTATAAGAAGTAAGCTCCTTAATTGCTAAGGGCCTGTTTATAGGGGTCGTTATATATAGGCCAAGTATGCGCCGGACCCGCAGTAGGACTAGCTACACGGCTAGCTGCTAAATTAACGGCGGGCTGTACGGCTGGTGCTGTAGGAGTTATAGATCGTGCTAGGGTGTTATAGGCCATTTATAAAGTGCTTATAGTCTAGTTTAGAGAGTTTCTAGCTTTATACCGCTTAAATCGTACCTTAATTCGACAAAGGCCTTGGTTAATAGCTAGGCAGTAGTCCATAAGTACCTTTAGCGTCTATACAGTAGTAAAAACTGGTAGTACGGCGCGCTGTAGGTCTAGGGTAAGCTTATTAAAGAGGTCTGGCATTAGGTCTTTATGGGGAATTTAGGCTTAGCCAGCTAGGTACAGAAAGTGGGTCTAGAAGGCTAAAAAGGTCTCCGTCGTCTTTATGTTAAGAGCTTTATAATTAAGGCGGGCGTTCTATATCTTAAAGGGGTCCTCGTAAATGGAAGATAGGTAGTCAACCATCTCTTCTTTAGAGAGGAAGGGGTCTGCCAAGTCCTAGGCGTATCGCGGACGTAGATACATCTGTACGTCCCCACCAGTACGGCCAAAGACGTAGGCCATTTTAGCTTGGGTAGTAGGGAAGTGGTCTATATTAACTTTAAGCTTGTCTTGCAGTTAAAGCTTCTAATTGTCAAATATAGGGTCAGTTCTGTCTATAAGCAATAGGGGGTCCGCAACCTTTGCGGACCGCAATAATACTAATACTGTACGTTAGGCTAGGGTCTTAAAAACCGTAGTAAGTCTCTAGGTGTCTAATAACTCCTTGCTAGGTATAGGGGTGTCTCTAGTTTTAAGCAGCTCTTAAAGCCGTTTAATTTTGGTATTAGCTGCTGTGAGCTCTTCCTAGGGGGTTAAAACAGCAACTGTTTCACTATTAGAGGTATTTGCGGGTCCTATAGCAGCTTTGCCGGCTACTGTATTTCTTGGCATGGTGGTAGGGGTATTAGGTAATTTCCGGTATTTATTTATTTTCTAGGGGTTCTGGTCCGTGCGTGTCCTATTCTTAGATTTCGCGTTCTGTTTATATTCTTTTGGTTCTTAGGGGTCTGTCCTGTCCTTATAGTCCTAGTAATGTCCTTAGGGTCCTGTTCTATGTCCTTTATAGATATATTTGAGTTCCTTCTTAGGAAGAAAGAGTAGTTGAGCTTTGGATAATGTTAGCAACTCAGTTAATTGAGGCATGAGCACGGTATAAGGGACGCGCAAGCCTGTATAATTGGTAGTCTATAAACGAGGATCCAAAGCTAGAGAAAGGAAGGGAGAAGAATAGCAGCGCCGTGCGAAGTTTTATACGGTCCTCTAGTTACGTGGACTTACGTGACTTGGCGTCTACCATAACGTCTACCATAATCCACCGTTTTCCACTAGCGCCGTAACAAAAGCTAAAGAAAGAAAAAAAGAAGAACCTGTCTTTAATATAGATTAATTTCTAGAGAGAGCCGGTTGCTTATTAAAAAAATTTGCCATCTTTCTAGGCCTAGCTAAAATAGGAGATAAGTGGCAGGATATATAGTAGAAGGATAAGAAAAAAGTTAGAATAAAGCCGAGGTGGATAGTTAATGAGTTTTACAGCAAAAAATGGGATAAACCTTTAGACGAGAATCCGCTTTAGAAGAATTAGAGCATAATTACTAACTCTAAGAAACTAAAGGGAATTATAAAATACGTTAATAAAGTACTTAAAAGGAATCCTAATAAAAGACTACTGTTTAGCAGTTATAAACCAGCGGTATATACGCTATTACGCCTTGTAAGTTAGCCATTAGACTAGTAGTAAACTGTTACTAATAATATAATATAGTATTTCTATAAAAGGCTTGGCTAGTCTAAATATTTAACTATTTACTAGATGGAGTCCAGGATATCCCTAAAAGACTAGGAGGATATCTATAAAGCGTTTTATATTTCAATAGGCGGTCCTTACCAGAATAATATGGTTTAGTTTCTTATTATTAACCAAAAGGTTAGAGGAGAGGGTTTAAATTTAGTCTCTATATATAGAGTCCATCTACTTAAACCGGCAACAACAGTAGATATAGAGGTGCAAGTATTCGGCCAAGCTGCTAGATCTAGACAGCTAGCGCTAGTAGTTACTGCGTTAACAACGTATAGTACGGATAAGTGGAACCTAATTAATATGGTTATATTAGTAAGGCATATAATAACTAAAAGGATGACAATTAATAAGTTCCATAAGGTATTTAAAGCTCAACCTACTTAGCAGGCTGATGATAATGTAATGGAAATAGCATAGCTAGTGCAGTTAGAGCAGCGATCACCTATAATAAGAATATGTTTTAGCATAATGCATATATATATAGACAATATGCAACTATTTAATATTTTATAATATATTATTTTAATATTAACCACCGTGTAACTAAACCTTAGAAAGTTTAAATTTGGTCCAGATTAATATTACTCCGGCTACTAACTACCGCAATACCTATTAAGTAATCTAGCCTATAACCCTACTAACTCTTATTCCTAATATATATTAACAATTCCTATTAAGGTATATCCTCTTTACTAATAGACTATATATATATGCCATCTTTATTATTCCAAAAGCCTAATTAGTATGTAAGAGGATCCTCCTATAACTAAAAGAGTTTGCTAAATCCACTTTCCTAAAAAGCATTACTCTCTATAGATTAGGTATCCTAAACATACTATTCTCTATATAGACTCTTTGGATTCCGGCTTTATATATAATAAGACGTCTATAATGCGAATAAGGACTATATACTAGCTCGTGCCAGGCCTATTCGGTTTATCCTAAATCTGCTATATAGGGAAATTAACATCCAACTCCCTCTATATCCTAAATTGTTATAAGAAGCAAGATGGTATTAGAATAGATAAACTAACGTTTATAACTACCGCTTTTATCTACTAATTGCATAGTTGCAGCGTATATACAAAATCCCTAATAGCGAAGAAAAGCGTACCCTAATTATTCTATTTAATCTACCTCCTACCTTTTTCTAATAGGTGTAAGATATTAAATCAACCTATAACACAATGCTGTATTGGAATAATTAACAAACCTAGCTCTGTTAGATAAATGTGCTTAATAATAAGAACCGAAACCCCATTACTATTAAGCCCGTTATACTACAAAACAAAAGAGCTATTATTAATATTAGTACGTTTTAAACGCACTTAATTAGCCGGCACTAATAGATATAGGTCGATGGACTATCTACCGCTTCATATTTAACGGTTTTAAGAATGATAGGGCAAAATATGCCGTTATTCGTCATATTCCTACGGACTATAATATTTAATTTATTATAGGCCAGAAATTTAACCTTAAAGACAAGCGAAAGGCAGACTTTTAGGATATATTAGGTATGTTATGGACGAAACCTTTATATAGCCTATCCGCATTAGAATACCTTAATAGCAGTACTATACCATTAGATTTCGCTATTAGGCATTAAAGTAACTAAGCAACCTTAAGTCTTCCCCTTATTACCTGGCCCTAAGCCCTATTACATCGCTAAGACTTATTACATTATTAAGTCTTATTACATCGCCGTTAAGCCTTATTACGTCACTAAGCCTTATTGCATTGTTAAGTCTTATTATATTACCGTTAAGCCTTATTACATCGCCGAGCCTTATTATATTATTAAGTCTTATTACGTTGCCGAGCCTTATTGCGTCGTTAAGTCTTATTACATCGCCATTAAGCCTTATTACGTCATTAAGCCCTATTGCATCGCCGCCGAGCCTTCTAGCCAGATTGGGTAATTAGATATCGCGAGTACGACTCCTAGGGGTAGCGGGTTCGATTCTCACTTATTATATATTAAAAATATTAAAAAAGAAAGTTGTTTCCTATTAAATTAAGCGTTAGCAAGGCTCTAAATTAAGCTCATATTTTTGTATATGTCTCGCAACGCCTAAAGTTATACATTTAACGAAATCTTAGCACTAGCATATCGGCTCTTCCACGTCAAGTTTTAATTACATTGGGCTAGCTCTAAATAGCAAGGGGCAGAACATACTATACTACTACGCTATAAGGGCTTTAGAATATAATCTTATAGATTTAACTAAATTATAACCCCTTCCTAAACCTTATAATTAAACTAGATCTTTAGGGATAGATCCCTACAGGAAACGTTTAGTTGCGACTTTAGGAGCTTAAAGCTCCTTTAAACTCCAAATTAAATCTAAAGCTTTGTATATGCGCCCAATTGACAACTCCTTATAATATGGCGTCTCTGCCCACCCTAATCGCGACGCTGCTATAATTGCAGCTATACGTATTTTATAACGCCCTTATTCTAACTTTTATAATCGCGATAGTACTCCTTCTGTAACGGAACCTTGTAGCAGGAACTACAGTGGGTTCTATTATTAGGCTGGGTATATAGGTAAGAACAAAACAACAACATAATAATAACTGGTGGAGTAGTTGCCCAACAGATTAACTCCAATTGTATTCTAAGATTTACTACAAGGAGAGACTATCTATGGTAGGGACTAAGGTCCTTTAAATACACAACCGTACTCTTAAGAAATCCTCTCTTATACGTAAGGTACGTGTTATCTGTATTAAACGTAACATCCTTTCCGTTTAACACAGTTAATACGTTTAACACCACGTAACCTCAGTTACCATTCCTTATTATATGGTTCCACTAGATCCATTCTAAACCGTACCTATATTAACCAACTAGCTTCCACCAACTCTTCTCCAAGTAGTTATAATATCGTACTTAAAGCGTCTGTAATACTATCTCCCTCCTCTTTATCTTTGTCCTTAAAGATTCCTAACATCTCTAAGTTATTTACTAGAGGTGTAATGTCTGTTTAATTAGTCTGGTTAATATCCTTACTTATTATACCTAAAGCTTCTTCTTCTCTTTCCTAGGTTGAGTGTCGCCTTCATACAGTTTCCTCCATACTATTACTGGGCAAGGTGATGGCGATCCCCTACTCTCATTGCGCTAAAGAGGGGTTAGTGTGCGTTATGCTAGCAAGTCCTTTATCCTAATAACCCTCCTCTTGCTCTGAGTATACCAAAGCAAACGTTTAATCGTCCTATAATGTTCGCTCTATTTCTAATACTAAGTATACGCGTCCTATAACTCTTAACAGTCTTTAAGTTCCCTAAGTAACTTATTATAGGGTCTTATATTCAATCTACCGCTGTAAAGCTTAACGGTAAGCTAGCCTCCGCGCTACTTAAGGTTTAACATACCTTAGAAAAGTCCGCACGTGTCCTTAAAGCTCAACGTTTAGCTTATGCTTATCTTTAACATCTTAAACGTGTTTGTAAGAAGGTCCGTTCTAAGAAGTAGAAACTGGTTTAACAGGGTCTTAACAAGTTAGGTAATAAAAGGGCTAGCTCTCCTCCTATAAGGAAAACAACTCTAAGTAGCTCAGCAATTGCTCCTCTTAGGTCCCCCTTAGGTAACTTATTCTTTAGCAATCCTTCCTTATTAATATTACCTAACCTACTTTCTTTTAATACTCCCGTACCTTTCCTATAGCGTTTTTTAGGTTGCTTAGTGGTTTTTAAGTAGTCTCACTATAGCCTATCCACTTTACTTTATACTATGTTTTATCATCTATATCCTTATAACTAATAATCTTTAAAACTTACTATTTGTCTTCTTCTTGCCCTCTATACATATCTGCCTTATAGACTGGTGGCTTAATATCTCCATATACTAGTTCTAGCATTATAATATACTATATAGGGTAGATCTTTATTTTGGCTAGTAGGTTTAACTTATACATAACTAATAAAATTCTTTGCTTAATTTTAAAAGGTCCTAGTCTAACGTGGTCTAACTTCTTACTTAGTTATTAACTCTTAAAATTTTTATATAGTAGCTACACTTTATCTCCCTCCTTAAGATCTGGTCCCTCAGATCTCTTAGCATTATAGTACTTTTTTATTTATTCTTGTACTAGTTTAGCTGTTTCTATAAGGTCTGCATAAAGATTTATTAACGTCTCCATTCTTTGCTTAGCTATGCTACTCGTCCTTTTTACTTAATATGGCGATAGCAATATTCTTAGCTTATATCCATAATTCGCCTTAAATAGTAATATCCCCATTCCTTTTTATAGTGTTGCATTATATACAAACTATATAACTGGTAATAACAATACCCAATTATTTTGTGCGTAATTAATATAATGCCTTAGATACTATTCTAGTGTCTAATTTAGTCTTTCCGTTTATCCGTCTGTCTGCGGATAATACGCTATAGATATTACTACGTAAACTCCTTATTCTACCAGAAATACTTCCTAAAATGCTACTATAAATCTTGGATCTCTATCCAATATAATTTTATCTAGTACTTCATGTCTTATAAATACTTCTTTTATATAGATTCTAGCGACATCTTCTACTAATATCTCTTTAGTGCATGCTATAAAGTATCCCCACTTTATTAGCTTATCCACTATCACTAAGATTACGTTATAATCTTGTCCTATAATAGGATCTCTTAATTTTGGTAACTTAATAATAAAGTCCTATAATATAACTTCCTATAGTCTTCCTGGTATTTTAATAGGTTATAGCCCTCTATATAGCTTATACCTTATTAGTTTATTCCTTTAGCAATCTAGATATTCCTTTATAACTTGTCTTGCTAGTCCCTAGATTCCTTAAATAATATACTCCTTCTAAAGTCTTAACACTAAGCCTATAGCTCCGTTGTGTCCTTATATTATTCCCTTATGGAATTCCTTAATAAATTCTTCTGTAATAGACTTAGGCACGTATATTGCTTCTCTATTTTTGTATTGCTCTAAGTCTAGATCCTCTATCTATACTTCTTAGATCTTCTATATCTAATTACTCTCTAGTAATTTATAGATCTAACTTTCTTTGGTCGCTATAATCTTTGGATAATTATACCTAATCAATCCATCTTAATCCTTTCGCAATAAAGCTCCTAATAGCTTTTTATTACTTTATAGTTTAGCCTTTCTGCTTAGAGCGTCTGCTTGTGCATTATCTGTACCCTTAATATGCTAAATTTCAAAATGGTATTCTATAAGTATTTCCGCCTATCTAACCTATCTTTAATTAAGTTCCTTTATTGTTAGGAATCCTATAAGGTTCTTATAGTCCATCTTAACCACAAATGGTTTCTCTGTGCCTTATAAGAATGCTCTCTATTCCTTAAGTGCTATAACTATACCTAACAACTCCTTGTTATAGATGTCATAGTTTAACTCTAGTAGTGTCATCTTTCGACTATAATATACTACTGGGTGCTATCCATCCTAATATTTCTATATAAAGTATACCCCTAGTGCAAAGTCTGATATATCTGTTTCTACAACCGTCTCTAGACCTGGTTGATAGATTTTAAGAACTGGCTCCTAGGTAAACAACTCTTTAATTCTCTTAAATAGTTCTTATTACTCCTTTCCCTACACCCACAGTTCTTCTTTCTTTGTTAATTGCGTAAATGGCTTAATGTCCTATAACCATTGCGCTATAAACCTTCTACAGTAATTATAAAACCCTAGGAACAATCTTAACTGCGTAATATTCTCTAGTTCCTACTAATTTACTATAGCCTTAATCTTTTTTAGATCTATACTAAGTTGGCCTAGTTTAATAATAAATCTAATAAAATTGGTCTTCCTAGTAAAGAACTCGTATTTCTTAATTGCTACTAGCATCTATTCTTCTTATAGTCTCTTTAAGACCCATTTAATATGTTTTCTATACTCCTCCTCACTCTCTAAGTAGATGATAATATTATTGAGGTATACCATAACAAATTCATCTAGGTGTTTTCCTAATACACTATTAATTCGCTTCTAGAACGTTGCTAGTGCGTTTATAAGCCCAAACTATATAACTAATGGCTTATATAGTCCTTCCTTTAACCTAAAGGCTGCCTTCTATTTATCGCCTTTCTTAATCCTAATTTAATAGTATACCCACCTCAGATCTATCTTCGTAAAGATCTTTACGTTGCCTATCCTATCTTAGATCTCGCTAATTAAGGGTAAAGGATACCTATCCTTCCTAGTGATACTATTTAACTGTCTATAATCTATACACATCCTAAGTTTTCCATTTTTTTTTAGGATAAATAGTACTGGATATCCTGCTAATAACTGCAATAGTCTAATATATCCCTTTTATAAGTTTTCCTAGACAAACTCCTTAAGCGCTACTAACTCTATTTTAGTAAGCTTATAAATTAGAAAAAACTTTAGACTTATTCCCTCTTCTAATTCTATTTTATAGTCCTATGCTATATACTCTAACAGCTTTTTACTTTCTAGTAACCATAACTTTTTACCATACTTGTGGTATCTCTTTGGTATATAACTTAAGCCTTACTTAGTTTCTTTACATGTCACTCTAACCTGGTACTATACCAACTTAGTTTACTGTCACACTTTATGTTATTGTGTATCCTTAATATTAACCTAACCTATAACCCAATCGATCTTTAGATTGTACTTCTATAATTAAGGTATTTCTAGTATTACCTTATCCTATTCTAATAGTAGGATATTAAAAGACATTCTAACTGGTCTCCCTTTAATAGTTATCTGAATAGGTTCTATTTTAAGATTAATAATACCTTCTCTATAGGCTATCTGATCTCCTAAAATTGTTATAAGTGGATATAGGTGTTCCTTCTGTCTATATAGTAACCCTATTCTTTCTACTACCTTTGGTGATATATGGTTCCTAGTTGCTCTACTATCTACTAACACTTTAAACTGCTGATCTTGCCATTTAACTTATAAATTCAGGTATTATCCTTAAATTCCTTTAAGGGTTTAAGGCTCTAGCACTAGTTCCCTCTAGTCCTATATGCCTCCCCTTTTCCCAACTATTAGCTGCTAGATTCTGCCTATACTTAGTCTAACTTTAGCCAATACTTAGTTTATTTTTTTTCCTCTATATACTATGGATAAGTGTTCTCTAGGCACTCCCACCACTATTATCTATCTAAGTATTCTTCCATAAGGAATCTTCCTAGTTAAAGTATTAAGTCCCTTTAACCTTGTACTTCTACTGGGTGCTAACTATATATATACTTAGCGTTCCTAAACCGCTTTTCCTCTAGTGCCTAATATATCCTTACTGGGTACTTCTGGTTCTTATCTTTAGGTACTCTATATATGTTATATATATTATCCACATAAGCTATCCACAATAGTGTATAATACGCTGCATATTTTAGGTTAACTCTTAGTTTATCTTCTTCCTTAAGTTTAAACCTATACCTAGTTAACCTAACCACTAGTATCTCTACTATGGGTACTAAGATTTATTACTTACTTCTCTAGTCCCTAGATCCTTCTTCTAGGTTCCTTAACATTATAATTAATACTCCTTTAATATAACTTATACATTTTTCCGTAATAGGTTAGTCTTAGACAACTTTTTTGTCTAGCTATATATAAAAGTCTTCCTATTCGTTATTATGTCGTTGCCTATACCACTTTCCATACAACTAGTTTAGTGTATATAGTCTATCCGTTAGAAAGTACCTTATCATTACTACATTATAACATCCTTTAGTATGTCTTTCTTTAAACCTAGTTGGAATATCTAAATCCTCTTCTTACTCCAGTTTGTTTAACTATTTTACCCTAAGTGTTCCTATACTCGGCCTATTAGTAATTCTTTATACGGGTGCTCTGTCCCTTATATAACCTAGTATAGCTAACCTTTTGTCTAGCTTTTGCTCTTGCTATATAATGATTCTTATCCTAAACTTATCTATAGTTTTTTATTTTCTGCGTCTTATAGCTAGATCTTTATAGTCGTCTTGCTTTTTAATCCTGGTATTAACTATTTAATCTTTAGGCTAAATACTACATTTACCTAGAATTGCTAATGTTCTTATTCGTTCCCCAAACTTGTAGTTCTTAAACTTATATCCTATACTTATTCATTTGTTACTAAACTAAGTTACTGCCCTCTCCTATTAGTTTTCGTCTATTATGGGTTCTTAGGTATATCTTATTTTATCTTAAGAATCTTAAGCTTCTCTTATCTCTGCTTAAGAATCTTAAGCCTATAGCCTTTTACCTTTATTAAGTAATAAGCTAGCACTAGCAGTTGTCTGCTTACTTAGTTTCTTCTAAATATTACTCCTATTATCTTATAAAGCGATAGAAATCGTATCTAACAGTGTTGTAATACCCATTACTGAACCTTGTTTTGTAATGGTCTTAGTCTTTACTTCTATTTCAACTTCTCTAAGGTCTGTATGCTCCTAGTAAGCTGCCTTTATTGCCTTATTATTAGTAAATGCTTCACCTTTATTAAACTTATTGTCTTTAATATCCAATCTATAAGCTGGTTTATTGGTTCCTTTAAACTTAGATAACACTGGCTCCTATAGCCAATAGCTTACGCTATACTTAGCGTCCTTATGAATTCGGTATACATTATTATAACAATACGCAAAACTGTTAATTAAACACTCTTTTGTTCCTTATAGTGCACCATTGTCCCTCTATATATACGTGTCTCCTACTAGTCTGGTTCCCTTTACCGCGTAGTTACTCTAACTACCTCTATAGTCTCTAGCAAAATAACCTTGTTTTCTATAACTTATGCAAGCCCTATCTTTAAACCATCTTTTTTACTATAGAGTTCGCCTAAACGTCTTCTACTACTAAGATCCCTAGTTTAGCCTCTGCTCCTAGGTCCTTTAATCACTTAATCCTTAACCTCTAGGTTTCTATAGTTTCTTTTCCCACCTTTAGGTTTCTTTAGTACTGCTTAGGTCTATTAGCTCTGCGCTATTCCATAGTTTTTAACTCTATATCTGTCGTTACGTACTCTACGCCTTATATAACTATAGAACTCTGTATTACCCTCTCTTAGCTTATTCCCTTTAATAGATTCTATTATTAATCTTTATTAACTAATCTATTAACTCTCTTAGAGTATCCGCATCTTCTATTAAGATAATTACGTCCTAGACTTTAGCCTTAAGTCCCTGTTTATACTATGCCATAAGCGCCCTATTATTCCACTTAACCTGCGTGGCTAGTGTTTAAAACTGTGTTATATACTTAATTGCTAAAGTGCGTTATACTAAGTTCTGAAGCTTTTATTTTACTGTGGTTATGGCCTCCAGGTCTTTAAATATCTGCGTTAGTTATTCTATGAACCCATTCTAACTAGTAAATATATACCATACATCCTAGTTAGTAGTTGTTATGCCATTAGCCTATATTTCCGTGAGATATGGCTTAAACTACTTAAGTGCCCTCCCTGTCAGGAACAACCCTATATAGGCTACTTAATCTAATAATATTGCTAACTTCGCTCCTTCTTATACCACTTTAAAGTGCATCTGCATAAGAAATCCTTTAAGCTTTAACTTCTCTCCTAAGAATCATTTAATTAAAGGTAGCTTAACTTTTACTACTCCAATTCTATTAATACGTTTTTTAAGTATCCTATTATTATCTTATAAGTAATCAACTATTTCCTATAACTAACCTCGCGTAACCACTTAAGAATCCCTATTATCTATACTGGTATCACCTAGCCCTAAGGTTGTAGCTGCCGTTAACGCCGTTATAACTAGTGCTCTGGGTAGCATGTTATTCAATCTTATTTAATATTATAACCTTAGTAGTGAATGTGTAACGGAACCTTATAGCAAAAACTACGGTGGGTTCTGTTATTAGGCTAGGTATGTAGGTAAGAACAAAATAACAACATAATAATAACTGGTAGAGTGGTTGCCCAACAGATTAACTCCAATTATATTCTAAGATTTACTACAAGGAGAGACTATCTACGGTAGGGACTAAGGTCCTTTAAATATACAACCATACTCCTAAGAAATCCTCTCTTATATGTAAGGTACGTGTTATCTATATTAAACGTAACGTCCCTTCTATTCAATATAGTCAATATGTTTAACACTATGTGACCTTAGTTACTATTCCTTATTATATAGTTCCACCGGATCTATCCTGGACTGTGCCTGTATTAACTAACTAGCTTCCACTAACTCTTCTCCAAGTAGTCGTAACATCGTACTTAAAGCGTCCGTAACACCTTCCGCGTAGGGTCCGTACTTAGCATACTAATATAGCAAGGCACAACGAAGCTAGTTACTATACTATATTGGTATTATAAAAGCTAATAAGAGAACCGTAAGTATGCAATATTTTCTAAATAGGAAGGTATCTAACTATTAATAGATTCCCGTTATTGGAACACCTTATTTAGGTTTAATAGAATATTAAAGCACTATAATATGTTATAAATAAGCCTTATATGGATCTTAGTTCAATTATAGCTATAGAGGTAGACGGCGGAATTAGCTCTATAGCTATAAGATATAACTTCTAAGTAATAGAGGCCTAATAGAAGAGGTATTTATTTAATCGCTTACTAAAATTAACCACGCGTTATATAAAGTTAAATTCTAAGCCTTATTTAGAGCCTTATAGAACAATTAACTTAATTTTAGATTTAACTAAGCCTTAATCTAAAATCTTGGTCGTTAGAAATTTGGGGTGTCTGCTACTGTAATAGTAGAGGCACCTTAAATTTAATACTACGCTAAGTATTACGACTTTCCTATAGTAACCAAGCAACCCCAAATTAAGGTAATTGTAGAACTTACCATACTACTACGCCGTAAAGGCCCTTAGTTATAGTCTTATAAATTTAATTAAAATATAAACACCTTCCTAAATCTTACGATTAAATATTTCTATATATAACACTATGCTAAGGATCACGATATAATTGCTTAGACATAGCTTTACTATAATATTACAACTTTACGCTAATTAATTAATCTACAGCTCTAAAATCTAGATCTATAATACTAAAAATAAGTAATAAGCTACTAATTTTATACTAGCAGAACGAAACTTAGTAAGAGATTTGGGTAGTAAAATTACTGCTAAGAGTTACTGCCCGGATCCTAGCCGATAAATACCTACAACTATAATCTTAGTAAATAGCAAAAAGTATATAGCAGTACTAAGATAATGGTAGGACAATATAACACAATGCTAGGATAATGCTAGGATAATATAATACAATACTAGAACAATAATAGGACAATATAACACAATGCCAGGACAATAGTAGGATAATATAATATAATGGCGGGACAATACTAGGACAATATGGAATAATATAATATAATACTAGGACAATACTAGGATAATATAAGATAATATAAAAAAATAAAATATAAGATATAAAAAGAGGGAGCCCTAACACTTCCTCTTCTTTCTACCCCTACGGCCCTAGCGCCTAATATAGTGTAATATCGTCTATCCGTATAAGCAATAGTATTAAGACAATTACTTTAAGTAATATGCCCAGATAACTGGTCTAGCGCATAGTTTATATAACATATAATAATAATAGGGGTATCTCCTATTATTATATTGCTAAGTAATCCCTTTAAAGCTACATTTTTCTAGTGCCTAGAGGTCCTTAAATTATTATAAGACGCTTTATAAGAACTCGTTTTAGCGCAGTAGCTTTAAGCCCCATAGTAGTCATATTTAGCCAGTCTTTAAAAATATAAACATTCTTAAATAAGGAAGCATCCTTAATAGCTATAATTGAGCTGAGATCCGTATAAGGCTTATTTATAATGTATTATAGTGCTTTAATATTCTATTAAACTTAAATAAGGTATTCTAATAACAGAAATCTATTAATAGTTAGATATCTTCTTATTTAGAAAACATCGCATACTTACAGCTCTCTTATTAGCTTTTATAATGCTAATATAGTATAGTAACTAACTTTATAAAATCTAGTTCGTTCCTTAACCATCGTCTATAATATAGATAAGTTAATCTTAATCTCTTTAGGTCTTAAAGAATAAGTTAACCTCTAGAGGATTATGTTCTAATACGGCCAATAGTCTCGCCGCCGCTATTACAAGTATATATTTTATTTAAAAATTGTTAGTCTTGGGAGTTAAAGCAACTAGAGACCCAGCGACTAGTCTTTTTAACTAATCCTAATAGATTATCTTCCCTACTCTTCTAAGTAAGAACGCTACGCGGATTACTAGCCCTTAAGGTAAAAATATTACTAAGCTAATATAGACCTTATAGATATTAGGGGATAACTACTTTAGAATCGTAGCATACTTACCTATTTATATATACCGATTCCATTACTATATCTAGATTCCGGCAAACTAAAAGGGTCTGCTCTAATTTGGCCTACTACCTCTCTTAACGGTTTAATCATATCTTCTCTTAAAAGATTGTACTAAGAGCTTAGATACTCCTTTATTAAGCCAGACGGACCTAAGATCTTATTAACTTATAGTAGAATATCTCCGTTTTCACTAATAATATTCTAGCCCTTATTAGGGATATTAAGTATTTCGGCGGAGGTTAGGACCTCCAATTGTACTAACCAGGCTCTACCAGTTAAGGGCTAACTAGGCATTTTAAAGTATTAATAAATATAGTTACTAGTACATATTAAGCTGCCTAGAAGGGATTTATATATATAGAACTATAGCGCTATAGCCTAGAGGCTGCATATACAGTATTATACATAGTATAATATAATAGAGATAAAAAAAAAATTATATATATATATATATATAAAGTATTAATAAATCTAGATAGTAAATCGAGCTTATTAAAACAAAGGAGACGTAAAATAGATAGAAGGAGGCTTATAAGTCCAGGTAGTATAGTAGGTAGAGAAGCGTTTGCTAATACGCTTATTTATTTCTTATAAGACATTTAACCGATTATTTTATATATAACTAAATAATATAGTTACCTATCTATACAATCCTATATATCGGTCTTAGTGCGTAATTAAGATATCTTTCCTACCGTACCTTCCCCAACACTTTTAGAATTATAGTACTAATAATAGACCTAAGCTATAATACCAAAAACACTCTTAAGCAAAATCTTAGGGTTATAAATAAACAATATAATACGATCTACTATAATATTAAAATTAAAATGTCGACGCGCGGGCTCGGACAGCCACTACACTCCCTTATAAGTAAGGCATAAATACAGCAAATATTAAACGAAATCTCTAACGAATTCCTATCTGTGTTTCTAGGTTTACCCAAAAACCTATATACTAAATATATTAAACAACTTACCCAGCGCTATAGCCATAACGCGGCGCGTTAAATAAACAAAACGGCTTCTACTAGGCAAATTATAACAGGCAACCTAGTACTCCCACTCTCCGCTATTGCGTATTATCCACTAGCCGGCATACCAAAGGCAATAAGGCAGGAGGGAACACTAAGGTTATATAGAATAATAATAATACTAATCTGGCGGGCAGCTAACGAAGAGCCAATAATTATCCCTACCTAAAAGCTAGCGACCAGCAAGAATAACGCCCTAGATATACACGTTAATAATCTAAGCTTTAATATATTTATAGACATACTAGGCCAGAATATTAACTTTAACCCTAAGAGTAAAACGCTTTACTACTATATTAGCAACAAGATAGCTAGAGGACAAATTTAGCTTATAAATAAAGAGAAATAGCGTAGTGTAGTTAAGGATATGTTTCTACAAAAAATAGATAGGTTTTTATTTATAATAAAACAAAGAAGAATAAGTAGGTTACTACTTAAAGTTAATTCAGTATTACTAACTTATATTTACAGTCTGCGCTGCTAGCTAAGAACAATATAATCACTTACCCTCTATTTCCACACCCTTGCCTTTACTAAATAACTTGCACTCTACATATACAAGAATAGGTAGAACTAGTAAATAGGTTAATACCAAGGCGATACTTAACCTATAGCTGTCCTAAAAAACCTCTCCTAGTTAAAAAAGAGCCCTTACTCTATGCCTTAACCCGTAATAGAAAAGGCAAAGGCAACTATAACCGCAGTATAGATTATACGCCTTAAAGCCACTACTTTATTTGGAATACTTACTGGTTTAATAGATTACCATATATAAAGGTAAACGGCTTAATATTAGAGCCCTTTAGCGTGCTATTAGGCGAGGAAGTCTCAGAACAATATAACCTAGGATATTCTTATAACTTATCCGGCATTCTTAAAATGCTCAAGGGGATTAGACAATAAAGCCTAAAGTTTACACCCGTTCTTTCTAGTAAACTCATTAGGGTAATATATATTAATACCATCCCTAGCTCGCTCTTAGTATCCAACACCCAATCCTTATATCTATACTTGCGCTTTCCTTACCATTCTACTAAATTTAATTACTATTATAATATATGTATAGGGGATAGGTTAGGCTTACTATAGGCTAGCGGGGTTAACAACATGGAAGAATAATATTAGATGTTTACGGTAGAAATACTAGGTGTTGCATAAGGGTATAGAATATAGCGATATAACTATATAGAAGTGTTATCACTATTCTATATATCGCCTATACCTACCCTAGCATTATCTATACTAGCGAGCTATATAGATAAGATAGATAAGCTTCGCTTTAAGCGCGAGATAGGTATTAAACCTAGTATAGGTAGACCGGAATAAGGTATAGGATCTAAAAGCCAGCACCCTAGGTAGGTAAAGTGGTTTAATAAGGCACCTCCCTATTAAATTCAGATATAAGCCTTACTAGCCTACTGCTTTTGTTGCCGGGATTAACATTTAACCTTTTATATACGCATACCGTATCTATTAAGGGATATACTAATAGAATAAAACAGTTTCGCGTATAATAGCAAATAGTATTAGACAATCTTTAACTATATAACAATATTTTCTTAACTACTAACTTAACGCAAGTTAATAGGTCGCGGTTGTGGCTTAACCACAACCAGTTAGAACTAGCAGCTAATTATAATAAATGCACCCCTATTTAAGTCATTTGCAAGCACTATAGCAATAATACTCCTACTAATACTACTATTAGTCCAATATATACCATACCAGTATACATTCTTTTAAGTTGTTAATCTATATACACCCTAGACATTACAGAAATAGCTATTAAATAACCTATTCTAGCTATAAGCTATACCTTCTACTAACTAGGCAAATACAGGAGTATTACCATAGCAGGTAAACGTAAAAACGCGTTATTAAACACTTAAACTAGTAGCAAGAACCCTACTTTAAGTTAACATAGAATAAAAAAACAAGGATAACTAGTATAATTAACCTTACATCTCTACCTAGCCTACTACTAGGAGTTGCCCACGTCCTAGCTAATAGAAGGAAGAACGCGCTAACAGAGAACAAGCATATAAAACCTAGCTAGGACAAGTATATAGAACCCAGCTAGAACAAGCACGTAGAACCTAGCCAAAACAAGTAATATTATAACTCTGGTCTAGTTATATCTAGGCGCAAAAAGGAGCAGGCACGTAATAGACCCCGTTAACGTTAAATATAATATATTAAGCTAGCTAATAATATATAGAATATACATAGCCGCCTCCAGCTAAAAAGGGTAATATCCAATAATAAGAATAGCGACTCTAGTCTAGTTATATCTAGGTATAGAAAGGAGCAGGCATATAATAGATCCTATTAACGTTGTATATAATATATTAAGCTGGCTAACAATATATAGAATATACATAGCCGCCTCCGGCCAAAAAGGGTAATCTCTAATAATAAGGATAGTGACTGTAAGTCTATACCTGCTTCTTCTACAAAACAATAGCAATCAAATATTAATAAATCTACTAAATCTATTAATAATCTGGTAGTAGAACTAGCTTAGTTAAAGATATAAAGTCCCAATCTTTTAGTTAAGGTAGATTATACCTTTATACATAACCGGAGTCTAACTGCAATACTTAATAGTCTCCTCTACCATTTGGCACTCGGCGAGCCCTAGTAAATAGAATACTCTCTTTACTATCTAACCGCCCACTACTATAAAAAGCAGCATCTTCGCAATATACCTCCGGCTCTTAATAATTGCGTATTAGTTTAAAATACTCTCCTACGCGCCCAATCCGTACCTTACCGCGTAAACAATTACATACTAGTTTAAAATACTCTCCTGCGCGCCCAATCTATACCTTATCGCGTAAACAACCAATATTTAGCTTTATATTCTCCCTAGTAAGCCGTATTCGCCTAAACCCTAATATAGCTTCGTCTATAAAACAAGTAACCTCTCTCTAATATAGAGTACACCAATCTAGTATTCGATCTAAAGGGGACCTAGATAGCACCAGGAAAAGTAAGAACAAGTTAGACTATAAAGACGATTTTAACCTAACTGCCGCGATATAGGTAAGAGAAGAGTACCTCTAGACATTATAACGGCGACGTATAAAAGAAACCCCACCTAAGAGACATAAGCCTATATTTGCGCTTTATAGGTCTATTTTACTAGCAAGGCTAGTAACTAACTCTAGGACTTATAACGGGCATCTTATTAACCTATAGTTTAACCACTTTCTAGGCCTTATTAAGGATATAATAAAAAAGGCATAATTAGAAGCTATTTTAAAGCAGCTAAAAGCAGTATAAAAAAAAGCTAATTGTATTCCTAACCCGGTGTCCATTTATAAGATATCTATATACTAGAAATATTATATTAAATTGTCCACTAACAATCTTAATATTATATACAGCTATTTAACGCAATAGGGAACTTTAGGAACTACGCGATTATAAAGGCTTGTACAGTTATAAGGGAGGTATATAGGCTAGGGTTTAACAACGCGCCCAAACTAATTATGGAACTACTAACTAATTATAATTTTATTGCGCTAGATTATATAAAGGTATTTTACCTATACTATTTAGTAAAATGCTAATAAGAGTTAATAGCCAAGTAATAACCGCTTCCATTCCAACGCAATAGTTGCTAGTATAGCTAGTATATTTTACGGTAGAGAAAGAAACGGCCTTACTTAATTACCCTACTCTTATAATATATTTAAAAAGCTTACCGGCAACACTATTACTTTTATTTTAACAGTAATATATTATGCAATTAGGGAGTATAGAACTGGGTCTAAGGGAATGGGCAACTTTTATAGCACTATTATTAGCGGTTAGTGCATATCCGGTGTTTTACTACTTATTATTATTCTCTAACCCATTATAGAAGCCTACGCCAACCTCTTAGGCAGCTAAAACCAGATATCTAGAAAACGGCAATCTAGAATCTAGCTACGGCTTTAGCCTACAGTTATTAAACACGCTGCGGGCCCAATGCCAGATCAATTAACTATAGAAATTATCGAGGACCCGTATAAAGATGACCTTAACGACCTTATAGTGGATCTAAGTGACGACGTAAGAGAGAGGTTCCTTACAAGCCTTAGTAATAACAAAACTAACGCGATTATTAACTTAGGCTATTTATTGGTGAGCTGGGCTATACCATCTAATCTACCAAGTCTATCTTAAAGGGAGAGCTCTAGAGTAGGCTAGACTAGTCTACTAAGTCTATCCCAAATGGAGAGCTCTAGAGTAGGCTAGACTAGTCCACTAAGTCTATCTTAAAGGGAGAGCTCTAGAGTAAGCTAGAAAATCTAGGGCCCTACTACTACTATAATATTTACTAATTTAACTTTTGGAACTAGCTAAGTTTATTAGATTCAGCAGAATATACATCCTCCGCCCTAGTATACCACTTTATCCTAAATATAGGAACCGGCAAGCCTAGGCCAGAAAGGTTTAAATCTAATAAGTTATTTGCATAATTTAAGCAGTACTACAGCCTTGCAGAGGACAGCTATGGCTAGTATAGTAACAGAAAAGCAATATTAAATTTAATTAAGGATAAGGAGCAGTATATAAAGTTTATAATATATACTCTGGACTCTAGTATAGAGGAGCCGGTAAAGTTTTTAGTAGGAGATTAGGTATAGGACTTTCCATACTCTCCTATAGGATAACTGCGGCTTCTTTATTATATATACTAGCTCTTAATCTACCTTTCTTTCGGCCTATATCTGCTACTCTTAGTAGCTACTTTTTGGCTATATATATATGCTATGCTAGCAAAGCTAAATACTTATAGTATATTATTGTCGCAGGGAGAGCAGGAAAGGTCTTATGCTTTCAGAATATATTATAAAATAGTTGGGATATTATATTAAATTGTCTAAAACAATATAATAGATTATATAAAGAAGTGTATACAATTTGCCTTACTAGCCTTATAAATAGCTTTAAAGTAGCCTTTGTTTATTATCTAAAATATACTATTAGTATAAAAGAGGTAGATGGCTCTAAATACAATTGTGGTTGCAGGTTGCGTATAGGTTACGCGTAGGTTGCGCATAGGTTGCGCGCAGGCTGCGCGCAGGCTACGTGTCAAAAAAACACGACATAGGCTAGTCGGTCAAGTTGCTAAATGCCCTCAACTGCGCGCCAATTGCGTCAACCACCAACCATTAAGGCCATTGGTAGGGTACCATATTTTGCCAATGTATATACTAGCAGTACATAAACAATATACTCTTTAACTACCTTAATGACTTCTATACAGCCTACCTAGATAACATTATAATTTACTCTAAGAATAAGCTAGAATATAAGGAACACGTCCATAAAGTCCTATAATGGCTCCGTAAGGCTGGTCTCTAGGCCAATATTAAAAAGTTAGAATTTAGTATTAAGTGTATAAAGTACCTAGGTTTTATTATTAGTATAAACGGAATTAAGGCCAACCTAAAAAAAACGGCCGTAATTAACTAGTAGACATCCCCACGGACCGTAAAGGGGGTATAATCATTTTTAGGTTTCTATAACTTCTACTAATGCTTTATTAAGAACTACAGTAGGATTACCTAGCCTCTTAACCGCCTTACTAGGAAAGACCAGCCATTCTACTTTAACGCCATATATATGCAGGCCTTTAATAAGCTTAAAAAACGGCTGGTATTGGCTCCCCTACTTGCCCACTTTAACCTAAAACAGCCCTTAATGCTAGAAACTGATGCCTTAGATAGTATAATAGCCGGTATTTTTTCCCAGAAGCAACTAGACGGAGAATAGCACCCTATTATATACTATTTAAAGACTATAATAGATGCTAAGCTAAACTACCACATCTATAATAAAGAAATGCTGGCTATTATCTCTAGCTTTTAGCACTAGCGTATATAGCTAGAGGGGACCCCTAAGCCTATTAAGGTTGTTTTAGATTATAAGGCCCTAGAATACTTTATAATAACTAAAGCCCTTATAGCCCGGTAGGTACGCTAGGCAGATATCCTATCTTAGTTTAACTTCTTAATTATATATAGACTAGGCACTACAAACCGTATAGATGCTTTTATAAGGTGTAAACAGGACCTAGGTAACTAGGCAGCTATAAAGATCTTATTATAGACTTAGGCACTACTATAACTAGAGCACCTTAACCCCTAAATATATGCAGAACTAAGTACAGACTTCTTAGGTGCCGAGATATATCCTATTAACCCCTTAGGGTTTAACTTTATTAATAAATTACTACAGGCAAACCGTATAGCCTCTTCCCTATAGGAGTACTATAAAAAGGTAAAGAACGTTACTAGCCTATAGTCCCTCAAAAACGGATTACTTAAGTATTAGAAATGGCTAATAGTAGTAAAGAAACAGAACTTATAGACCTAACTTATTACTAAAGCATATACCCAGTTCTCTACGGCCCACCCTAGAAAGAATAAAACCTATAGGATTATTGGCAACCGCTATTACTAGCCTAGAATAGTTATAGATATTAACCGCTATATACGGAACTGTAACAACTGCTATAGGTCTATAATTCCACAAAACAAGACCTTAGGACTATTAAAGCCACTCCTAATACTAGAACGCCCTTAGTAGTATATCTCTATGGACTTTTATAAGCTACCTACAGACCGTAATAGATATAATATGGTTATAATCCTAGTTAACCGCTTTGGTAAGCGCCCGTTCTTAATCCCTTATTATAAAGATATTAATACCAAAGAAGTGGCCTAACTATATATCCACTATGTATACTAAATCTACGGACTACTAGAGACTATCGTATCCAATTACGGGCCGTAGTTTATATTGGCCTTCTGGAATAAGTTTACCTAGATTCTAGGCATTAAACTAAAGCTTTCTATAACGTACCACCCCCAGACAGATAGTTAGACAGAAATTGTAAATTAATACTTAGACTAGAGACTCTGGCCCTTTATTAACTATTTCTAAGACAACTGGGGCGAACTACTACCCCTAATAGACTACGCCCAGGTAACTCTACCCCATAACTCTATAGGATTTGCACCTATTTAGCTAGAAATAGGGTATTTACCCTATATAAGCTTTGACTAGGAAAGACCGGAAGAACTACGGACTGTATACAAAAAACTATCTGTCGGTATCACCCGGGGGGTACTGCAATTGCAATAAGTAGTTCTGGTTCTTGGTTTATTCGTGTCTATCTTGTCTACCAAAAGAGAAAGAAAGGGGTAGTAAAGGTCGGGCTATCTATTAGGCCGTGGGTGGTTAGGTGACCTACGCTACGCCATACGGCCCCTGCCGCATACGCTCTGCGCGTAATGCAATTTACAACCTCTACTTGTACAGACACTATCTTATAAGAAAGCCTAGCAGTACGCTAAACACTTAGAAGAAGCCTGGAAAGTAGCCTATATAAACCTAGAAAAGGCTTAGAAATTAATAGAATAGCAGGCAAATAAGTATAGGCGCGAGCCTAACTTTACCGTAGGCAATATGGTCTAGGTTATAATAAAGAACTAAAAGATATAACGGCCTAGCTGCAAGCTAGACTATAAGATAGCAGGACTATATAAGATCCTTAATAAAGTAGGTAACTTATATAAGGTTAAGCTCCCAGACTTAATTAAAGTCCACCCTAAATTCTCGCCGGATAAGCTATAGAAAGCTATAAATAACCTATTACCTAGATAAAGGAATAAGCCTCCCCTACTAATTTAAGTTAATAGTGATAACGAATAAGAAGTTAATGAAATACTAGCTAGTAAACTAGTATGGGGAATACTAAAATACCGTGTCTAATAGAGGGGCTACAATCTAGACCTAACCTGGTACCCCGCCTGGAACTTTATAGGCTGCCCCTAGAAGCTTAGAGATTTCTATAACCAATACCCTAACAAACCCAGACCCCCGAAGTACCTCGATAAGTAGATGGAGTGCTAATATAGCGAAGATAATAGGCAGCCTATTAAGCATAAAGATAAGAATACCCCATAGTTATAATACGGATATATAAAGCCTAAGGGCAGGCTTTTTCGGAGGGGAGGGTAATGTTACGGCGCTGGTGGAAAACGGTGGATTATGGTAGACGTTATGGTAGACGCAGAGTCACGTAAGCCCACGTGACTAGAGGACCGCATAAAACTTCGCACGGCGCTGCTATTCTTCTCCTTTCCTTTCTCTAGCTTTGGATCCTTGTTTATAGACATTCCAATTATACAGGCTTACGCGACCCTCTTGCCGTACTTATGCCTCGACTAACTAAGTCGCTAACACTTACTCCATAATAGTTAGAGATAGATTTAATATTATAGAATAACCGTATATTTAATTTTATATACTTAGCGTAAGAAGAAGGTTAGCAACTAGATAGAGCCGCAATTATAATATATACTAACTTTTTCTCTATATAATAGGAGTAGGAAGGTATAATTTTACCTAGTAAAAAAATCGTTAAAATTATATATGTATAATAATTAGATATAGAGGATCTAATAGGAGGTATTAAAAATAATAAAGGTTACTAAATTAAAAACGGGAATACTATACCTCTAGTAGACAACTTAGAGATATAAGATATCTTTAAGGGCGAAGATAAAGAGGAGGGGGATAGTATTATAGACCTTATATTAGTAGTTATAATAAAGCCTTATAAGAAATACTATGGTAGACTTACTAATAGGCTAGGTATATAGGTAAACAAAAAATCAATAATATAATAATAACTGGTAGAGTGGTTGCCTAATAGATTAACTCTAATTATATTTTAGGATTTACTATAAAGAAAGGAACTATCTAGGTAGGGACTATAAGTCCTTAAATACACATCTATACTCTTAAGAAAGTTATTACTTTATTTACTCTATCTGCTCTATTTGCTTTATTATAGATTATATAGATTATATAGATTATATAGATCTTATTATATAACCTTAGCTACCATTCCTTGTTATATAGCTCCACTAGTTCTATCCTAGACTATACCCTTATTAACTAACTAGCTTCTTCTAACTCTTCTCTAAGTAGTTATAATATTATACTTAAAGCGTCCATAACACTATCTCCCTCCTCTTTATTTTCGTCCTTAAAGATTTCTAATATCTTTAAGTTATTTACTAGAGGTGTAATATCCATTTAATTAATTTAGTTAATATTATTGCTTATTATACCTAAAGCTTCTTCTTCTTCTTCTTCTATAGCTCGCCGGTCTTATACTATTACTATAATATTATCTCTTAGTAAAATAATGCCATCTTTATGTTCTTATTATGCGAAAAAGGGGTTAGTTTACGTTATACTAGTAAGTCCCTTGTTTTAGTAACCCTTTTTATATTTAGAGTGCATTAAAGCAAATATTTAATCATCCTATAATATTTCCTTAGTTTTTAACACTAAGTATACGCGTTCTATTACTCTTAATAGCCTTTAAGTACCCTTATTAATTACTGCTAGGGTCCTAGATTTAATCTACTGCTACAAAACTTAATAATAAGCTCTTAGTAGTGTTAGCTAAACTTTGTTATTCTTATAATGCTAAGCAAGAGGCTACCGCCGCTTAATAACGGGCTTTTAACTCTTGTCTTACTGCTTCTACTTAGTTAATCCGTCTTAAGAAGGTGTATAAGAAGGTTTATTTTAAGGGGTAGAAGCTTATAAAATAAGGCCTTTAGAAACTTGGTAATAAAAGAACGGATTTTCTTCTAATAGAGAGGGAAATAACTCTAAATACCTTAATAGGTGCTCCTCTTAGGTCCCCCTTAGGTAACTTATTCTTTAGTAATCTTTCTTTATTAATATTACCTAACCTATTTTTTTTTTAATACTTTTATACCTTTCTTATAGCATTCTTTAAGTTATTTAATAGCTTTTAAGTAGTCTTATTATAGCCTATCTACTTAACCTTATACTATATTTTATTATTAATGTCCTTATAACTAATAATCTTTAAAACTTCCTATTTGTCTTCTTCTTATCCTCTATATATATCTATCTTATAATTTAGTAGCTTAATATCCCTATATACTGGCTCTAGCATTACAACGTACTATATAGGGTAGATCTTTATTTTCTCTAGTAAGTTAAGTGTATATATAACTTCTAAGATCTTTATTTTAACTATAAATGGTCCTAGTCTAATATAGTCTAACTTTTTACTTAGTTATTAACTCTTAAAATTTTTATATAGTAGCTATACTTTATCTCCCTCCTTAAAATTTGGTCCCTTAAATCTCTTAGTGTATAATTACAGCACCTGTCGTACCGAACGCGTGCTTACGCGTACGGTACACCAACTACGCGTTTACGCGTTTGGTGCACCAACCACCCGCTTACGCGTCTAGTGCACCCCTGAAGCACTGACTAATCAGGGGGAGGTCGCATCAGTATATAGACCACGTAGTCTGCTTCAATACAAGAGACAGTCACCACCATCCCAAAGAGCATACAATACTATACGTATTTCGTGCCCCGGGATACGACTCACTCGTGCTATTAAGTTAGTACGAACACTTAGTATTATAGTACCTTTTTATTCTTTCTTATACTAGTTTAACTATTTCTTTAAGATGTGTATAAAGATTTATTAAGTTCTCTATTCTCTCTTTAGCTATATTACTCATTTTCTTTACTTATTATAGCGATAATAATATTCTTAGCTTATATCTATAATTTGCCTTAAAAGGTAATATGCCTATCCCTTTGTAGTGTTATATTATATATAAACTGTATAATTAGTAATAATAACACCCAATTATTTTATGTATAATTAATATAGTGCCTTAGATACTGCTCTAATATTTAGTTTAGTCTCTATTTAACCGTCTGTTTATAGGTAATATGCTATTAATATTACTACGCAAACACCTTATTCCACTAAAAATACCTCCTAGAATACTGCTATAAATCTTAGATCTCTATCTAATATAACTTTTGTTAGTACTCTATGTTATATAAACACTTCTTTAATATAGATTCTAGCTATATCTTCCGCTAAAATTTCTTTTGTATATGCTATAAAGTAGCCCTATTTAGTTAACTTATCTACTATTACTAGGATTACGTTATAATCCTATCCAGTAATAGGGTTCTTTAACTTTAGTAACTTTATAATAAAGTCCTATAATATAACCTCCCATAGTCTTTCTAGTACTTTAATAGGTTATAGCCCTCCATATAACTTATATCTTATTAGTTTATTTCTTTAGTAATCTGGACATTTTTTAGTAGTTTATCTTGCTAAACCCTAGATTCCGTTAATAATATATTCCTCTTAAAGTCTTAACACTAAGCCTATAGCTCCGTTGTGTCTTTAGGTTATTTCCTTATAGAATTCTTTTATAAACTCTCTTGCTATTACTCTTAGAATATATATTGTTTCTCTATTAATATAGTCCTTATATCCTAGATCTTCTTTTTATACCTCTTAGATTTTCTATAACTACTTACTTCCTAGCGTCTTATAAACATATTCTAGTCTTTTAGTAGTGGCTGCTAGTTTTAGATAATTATACCTAATTAATCTATCCTTGTCTTTTTATAATATAGCGCCTAATGGTTTTTTGTTATTATGCAGTTCTACCTTTCTGCTAAGTATATCTGCTCTTGCGTTTTTAGTACCCTTAGTATACTAAATTTCGAAATAATATTCCGTAAGCATTTCTGCCTATTTAACCTATCTATAATTAAGTTCTTTTATTATTAGGAACCCCGTTAGGTTCTTATAGTCCATTTTAACTATAAATAGTTTCTCTATGCCTTATAAGAATGCTCTCCACTTTTTAAGTGCTATAATTATACCTAATAACTCCTTGTTATAAATGTCATAGTTTAATTCCGGTAATGTTATCTTCTAACTATAGTATGCTCTTAGATGCTATGCGTTCTGGTCCCTCTATAGCAAGTATACTCCTAGTATAAAGTCTAATGCGTCTGTTTCTATAACTATATCTAACTTTAGTTGGTAGATCTTAAGGATTAGATCCTAGGTAAACAGCTCCTTAAGTTTCTAGAACAGCTTCTTCTGCTTATTACCCTATATCTACAGTTTCTCCTTCTTTATAAGTCTTATAAATAGCTTAATATTCTTTAACCACTATATAATAAACCTCCTATAGTAGTTACAAACCCCTAAAAACGACTTTGACTATATAATATTCTCTAGTTCTTGCTAACTTACTATAGCTTTAACTTTCTTTAGGTCTATACTAATCTTACCTAGTTTAATAATAAATCTAATAAAATCGTTCTTCCTAGTAAAGAACTTATATTTCTTAATTACTACTAGCATTCTTTCTTTTTATAGTCTCTTTAAGACCTATTTAATATATTTTCCATGCTCTTCCTCGCTTATTAAGTAGATAATATTATTATTAAGGTGTTCTTCTAATACGCTATTAATTCTTTTTTGGAATGTTGCTAGTACGTTTATAAGTCTAAACTATATAACTAATGGTTTGTATAGTCCTTCCTTTAACCTAAAAGCTGCTTACTATTTATCGCCTTCCTTAATTCTAATCTAATAATATGCCTATCTTAAATCTATCTTTATAAAGATTTGCGTATTACCAATCCTATCTTAGATTTTGCTAATTAAGGGTAAAGAATACCTATCTTTCCTAGTAATGCTGTTTAACTATCTATAGTTAATATACATCCTAAGTTTTCTATTTTTCTTTGGTATAAACAATACTAGATATCCTACTAATAACTATAATGGTCTAATATACCCCTATTATAGGTTCTCCTAAATAAACTCTTTAAGCGCTACTAACTCCATTTTAGTAAGCTTATATATTAGAAAGAACTTTAGACTTATTCCTAGTTCTAATTCTATTTTATAGTCCTATACTATATACTCTAACAGCTTTTTACTTTCTAGGCTCTATAACTTTTTGCTATACTTATAGTATCTCTTTAGTATATAACTTAAGCTTCGCTTAGTCTCTTTATATATCACTTTAACTTAGTACTATACTATCTTAGTAGTTTATTATACTCTACGTTATTAAGTATCCTTAATATTAACCTAACCGGTAACCTAATTAATCTTTAGATTATATTTCTATAACTAAGGTATTCCTAGTATCGCCTTATCCTTCCCTAATAGTAGGATATTAAAAGACATTTTAACTTATCTTCCTTTAATAGTTATCTAAATAGGTCCTATTTTAAGATTAAGATTGCCTCCTTTATAGGCTATTAGATTTTTTAAAATTATTATTAATAGGTATAAGTGTTCTTTTTATCTATATAGTAACCCTATTCTTTTAACTACTATTAGTAATATATAGTTCCTTATTACTCTACCATCTACTAACGCCTTAAACTTTTAATCTTGCTAACTAGCTTATAAGTTTAGGTATTGTTCTATAATTCCTTTAAGGGTCTAAGGCTTTACTACTAGCTCTCTCTAGTTTTATAGGCCTTACCTTTTCCTAACTATTAGCTGTCTAATCTTAACTGTACTTAGTCCTCCTTAGGCCAATACTTAGTTCGCTTCTTTTCTTTAATATGCTATAGATATATATTCTTTAGGCACTTTTACCACTATTATTTATTTAAGCATTCTTCTATAAGGAATCTTTTTAGTTAAAGTATTAAGTCACCTAACTCCTAAACTTCTACTAGGTGCTATCTATATATATACTTAGCGTCTCTATACCGCTTTTTACCTATTATCCAATATATCCTTATTAAATACTTGCGATATTTATCCTTAGGTATTCTATATATATTACACATATTATTTACATATATAATCTATGCCAATGTATAATATACTATGTACTTTAGGTTAACTTTTAGTTTATTTTTATCCTTAGGTTTAAATCTCTCCTATATTAATCTAAACGTTACTATATTATTTACTAGTATTAATACCTGTACCGTTTTTCTCTAGTCTATAACCTATCCTTCTAGATTCTTTAATATTATAATTAAAGTTCCTTTAATATAACTTATCTATTTCTTAGATATAATAATTCATTGCTTAACGTCTAATACGGATCCTACGTGGCCCACGCAGACTACTCCGTCACAGGGGGGAAAACTTGTGTATTTACAGGAAAAAATCCCTAGAAGAAAACCCCAGTAGGATGAAAAACCCCGATTTGCCATGTCCGCACGTAGCAGCGGCCCTGCGGGCCTACCGCTACGTCCTGTACCGCCCTCCTTGGATGTTTCGAACTCCTTGGGAACCACTGCTTCCTTCAGCTTATCCAGATGCAGTTAAGCTTTATTGACTGATTGCTGTGTTTTATTGTCTTCCATATCTTGACCATCCCCTGTGTGCTATCTCTTGTTGGCCATTGCCATATACGCCATGCCTTCCCCCCTAGAGCTATCGAAGGCGTAAGGGGGATTCATCTATTCTAACCACCGTAGTACCAAGCGAGCGGGATATGTTGTGTATTTTGGGTATCTTTTGTGCCTAGGCCCCAGCTAGGCCCTTTCTAAGGGTCACCACTCCGTCGAAAGGAGACGAGGAAAACCGTGGGTCGCAATCCAGGCTGCTAGGTATTTGGTAGAAAAAATGGCGAGTGACCGCATGCTCCGCGGGCAATTGCCCTGGGGGTTAGGAGGGGCCGTATATTGTTCGCTCGTTTGTTCGCGTTCACCGTTCGTCGATGTGAGGTCGTCGATGCTTTCGATTGGGGGTCAGGGGATGTTATCGAATGCTATGCATCCATGTTGGATCGTACAGGTGCCTTGGATAGGAGAACAGCGTAGTAGTTAAATTGTAGAGGGCCAACAGTGGTGGTTTTCAAGATCTCACCATCTGAAAATTTTTCACCACCGCCCTTAACGCTCACAGCCACCACCAGGTCCTATCCACACGCTGTGCGACGTCTCTGCGTTGGCTCTGGATAAAGACCCAGGCTCGTAGCCGTCACCACGTACAGGTGCAGAGTCCGTTTTCGACGGCCTATTTCTTAGATATAGTCTAATCTAATATAACCCTCTTATTTAACTATATATAAAAATCTTTCTACTTATTGTTTCCTCTTTGCTTATACCACTTACGGTATAGCTTTATAAGTATATAAGGTCTATTTATAAGGAAGTATTTCTTTATTACTACATCGTTGCAACCTTTAGTGTGTTATTCTATAAATCTAATTGGAATTCCTAAATCCTCTTCTTGTTTTAGTTTATCTAACTACTTAACTCTTAGCGTTCCTATCCTTAGCCTCCTAAATTAGCTCCAACTAGTGTAAGGAAATTTGCGAAACACGCCTAATTGCCGCAAGTCGCCGCAAATCGCTAAAATTGCGACTTACGCAGGTTTTGCAGGCCCCCGTTTTCGGCTGCAACAATGTGCCCAAAAAATATTTTCCTGATGAAGGCTACTTATGTCCACGATAGCAAAAAGGAGGGCGCGAGGGAAGCAGTGTACGAAGTCACCAGTAAAGACCCTCCAAATCCTAGAGAAATGAAGCTACTTTTAGGAAAGCAGATGTAACCTCTAAAGAAGCTAGCGTGCTTTACTAATTTAATAATAGGGAGAAAGCTGGTATAAAACGAACAGCAAGCATAGTCGATATCTCCCTACATATAAAAATAACCTAATAACCCTCTACTTTAATATAGGACCATACCTAGGGTAATAGAAACTAATGGGCCTCGTCTGCCCTTTGGTACTAAAGCTAATCAATGAAGCCACGCCCACGCTAACATCATGCTAGAATGAGGATATAATTTGCTACTTTATGATAAATTAGTACATACGACCACAGGTACCAGAAATCAAGGCGTCCCGTCCGCTCCGCCCTATTTAAACTGGTAACCGGCTGATTAGTAGTTAAGTGGGTGACCATTAGCGAATCCCTGCTGTTGTATGTTTTTTTTGATCTGTTTTAGTGGATGTCCTTTAGTCCTTTGCAAGATGCATTTAATTTTTTTAGTAGCTTTTAGTGGTTGTGATCTTAATACATCAATCCAGTCCTGATACCAACAGCTTCTGCAGAACCTCTATCCTACGTGCAAAGACTAGAAGACTTCTGTATTTATTCTACAAGTTCGCTCTCTCCCTCACGACATTCTCACTTGCGCTGTATTTTGGGCCACTTTGCTTTGGCCAATGTGCCTCCACATCCTTTTCACAATCATAAGTTAATAACCACTTTCCAACCCCTCCCCATCTCCACGCTAGCGGATCCGCCCCGTATTCTAAGCCCCTTTCCTCGAAATTGACTTCTCTTCTGTCAACGTCACCAAAAGCGCGCAATAGTTCATCTCGTTTTCTTTGTTCCGGACCATCATGTAAATGATAAAGATGTTGCTGTAAATTTCCCCTTTGCACAACCCTTTCCGTCCTTGCCCTCCTGCACCGCTCATAAACCTCTAGGGCAAGCTTCTTCTGCTCAGGGGCTTTCGAGGTAAGCCTAGCAAGACATAGACCAAGCACGTGCCCATCTTCGAGAGACATTCCAGCACCAGATGCAAGGTACGGTAGTGTGGCGTGGACAGCGTCACCGAGCGTAGTGAAAGTGCCAGATGGATGCGACCAGCTGGGTTCAAGGGTAGGTCGGATGCAGAGCCGCCATTTGTAAACAGATTCGCAAAGCGCGAGGAGTTTGGGAATGCTACGAAGCTTTGGTTGCTGCTCGTAAAGATACAGGAGAAATGAGTGGTCTTACCGAGGATCCCAGTCCTTATACAGAGCTCGCATCTCTTCTACATTGCCTTCGAGAGTTGAAGCGCCAGCTGGCATGTCATCAGGGACAAGGAGGACCATGTTGAAAAGTTCGCCGCCGCGAAGGACGTAGTTTACTATGTAAATTAACTTTTGCGCCCTCACTTTATCCGGTGATTGGACATTAATTTACCAGCGTGAGCATCCGGACCCACCCAGTAGTTGACCTGCGGGTCCTCTACAAAGCCCTTTAACTCTGGATCCCTCATCATCTCTTCAGTCTTCAATAAAAGCCTATATGCAAGATCTCCAGTGAGGATAGGTGGGTCTTCTCTGGCAAGCAGAATCTCCCGACATTTTGAATGTATCCCATCAGCACCGACAACCAAATCCGCCGCCTTCCTCCTCCCATCCTGTAGTACCACGTCCACTGTCCTCTCATCTTCCGCCACCACTACATCCACAACTTTCGCATTGACCTCTATGAATGCGCCTAGCTCTACAGCCCGATCTTGCAGACACTTGTGTAAGTTTGCGCGGTGAAAGTCCCAGAATGGCGTACCGCACTCGCGTGTGTAGGTATGAAAGTCCATTGATGAGATCAGGTTGCCTTTCCATCCTAGCATATTGCATTGTTTTGGCCTTGTGGCATAGGTAGAGAGCATGCGTTCCATGCCCCATGATATGAGGACACGCGAGCTATTCGGGAGGACTTGAATCCCTGCGCCGACTTCTGAAATCTGGGAGGCGCCTTCGAGCACGTGGACAGTGTGGCCGGCGAGGAGGAGGGCAATTGCTGCACCCAGACCACCTAGGCCGGCACCGACGATTATAATCTAGGGGTATTAGGACGCGCATGTGTATAGAAGAATAATTCGATAGAAATTACCTCTAACTTACTGGTATTGTCACGCCTGATTTTCTCCATTACCTTGGGGCAGGGGGCCATGGTGGGCACAGTATTGCGACGACTCTGAGAGGCATGCGCTCACAAGAAAAAGGAGGCATAGGCGCATTAAAAGAAGGCGTATATGTAAAGGCGTTTGCGGAGGGTATGGATCTCCGCAGATAGTAAGGCTTGTTGCTCCATGTCTATAATGTCTATATCGTGCCAGCCCTGCAAAAAGGAAACAAGGAATCTCATCGGCTTATCTCACCGGCTGGCCCTAAGAGGAAAACCCGATGACTTGTCAGTGCGGAGGAGGAGAATATTGATGTTAGCAGAAGTGGGGAATAAATTGATACGGAGCAGGGATATCTTTAATTTGGTATGAAGTAATTATTTGGGAATTGTCTCCTCCGTGCTCCAAAGGAGTTAGGCCTATTTTGAATACTTTCGCGTTAAAAATCCATCAAAACTTGGGCATCCATCTATTAGCAGTCATGCCTTTCCCTCTTGCTGTTTCTTTAGAATCTCGCCTGCTGGCGCAGGTATCAATGCTCCCGGTGGAGGTTTATTCTTACTCTTAAACTCATCACACATTTGCTCCATTGTAACCCATTCAACTCCTTCATGTTCATTAATGTGCTCTATAATCCTACAGAACATCGGACGATTAGTATAGGCCTCTCAGAGCTATGCCAAGATAGCCTCTTACCTCTCATGCATGAGGATAACGTGTGGCCTTCCAGAAACATCTGGATGTATGGTCATCGGAAAAATGAATTCATCATACTCGCGGTAGAAGTAATCAAAATGATCCCTCCAGATATCCTCCACGTCCCTAGGGTTGACCCAGCCATGACTGTTTGCTGATTTCTTCATGAACATCATTGGTGGTAGATCGTCGATATACCAAGATCCTGGGATTTCTACTAGGCCTGTCTCTTCGCCCTTGATCAACGGCTTCATCCATTCCTCCGCCTTCTTGCTATAGTCGATTTTTGTCCATTGGTCACCAGTTCGCAGCCAATAGCATCTGTGATCCTCATGGCTCATGCTGTGGTCATACTCAATGCCGTAGCTAAGCAGCAACTTTACTCCTTCTGGACTTGTCTCCCACCACGGGGCCACGCTGCCTCTCGGAGGCTTCCCGCAGAAATCTGTAAGGAGTTTATAGGTCTTGTCAAGGACATCCCGTTGTTGCTCAAAGGTCATGTCGACAGGATTCTCATGAGAGTATCCATGTAGTCCGATTTCGTGTCCGGCATCGCGAACTGCTGCACAATCTTCGGGGAATGTCTCAAGTGAGTGTCCTTTCGAAAGTCAATTGGGGCTAAGGAAGCTAGTGTCGGTCAAGCTCGCCTGGTATAAACCACGTTGCTTTGATTTTGTACTTGTCGAAGAGCTTGAGAAGTCGTTGTGTACCAACGGTACCAGCCCAGAGACCTACCACAATTCGATTAGAGCTAACGAAAATTTCGAAACACGTCTTATCCAGGCTTACCTCTGCTAATGTCACTCGTAGAGTCCTCGCCACCATAGGATCCTAGCCAGCCAGCAACGGCATCGATATCAACTCCGTAGCTAACCAGAACTCTTTTCTTGCCCATCCTAACTCGGTTGGCTTTGGTTATGGAAATTTTCGGACTTCAAGTAGAATGACGACAAGATACCCTCACAAACAAAGAATTCGGAACCCCGCTCTAGTATTACAAGGGTGCCCATGGCGACAAGGTCGATTTCAAGAGTGGGGGAATTGACAGCACCATCGCGGAGCTTTATCATCGGCTAGCAATCGTGGTGTTGCATCAATTCCCGCAGCTTGCATGAGGAGCAGCTTTCCTCTCTAGGAAGGTGGGATAACCCCCGCCTTTCAAAAAACCCGACCTTCAAAGGTATCATCTGTGAGTTCCACAAGCCCAAATAGTGGGTGTTCGATGGATACGTAAAAATGGTGAATACCGAACCTTTGCGTACGGATAGTTAATCACCAAATTTGCTTAATTGGCCTTTTAATTTTTTCTCTGCCCCTACTTCCCCAGACATGAGCCGAGTAAGTAAACAACCCAATTGAGACATGACTGATTTGTGTGAAGTATTCAAGCTAAATAATGTGTCTGGAGGCCATTAAATAACTGTCTCAAACACATTTTGAATCTGTAAAGATGACCAAACAGCCACGGTACCCTATTTAGTGCTTTTTATTAAATCCGAGGGAGTTGTTTCAAAGGCCTCCATGATCATTTTTTTGCTCGAGTGTTGCAAGATCGAGTAGAAATGAAATATTCTTACTAACAAGAAGTCTTTCTAGTTTTCTCTTAAAGGGCGTACCGCGTTAGTGACCGGCGGAGCAAGGGGTTGCGGTCTCGCTTTCACTGAAGGACTTGCGGAAGCCGGTGCAGACGTCGCCATTTTCGATATCATTCCACCTACGGAAGGTTTCTTTGAAATAGAAAAGATATACGGAGTGAAGACTCGACATTATGTGTGAGCTTATATTAGTCAAACCCCCTATCTATCCTACTCTAACCTAGATGACAGGGTGGATGTGAGCTCTATATCGAGCTTGGAAGAGGGCTTCAAAGCCTTCAAAGAAGACTTTAATGGTGCTCTTGATATATGCGTTCCTTGTGCGGGAGTGAACAAGAACGTAGCCTTCCTTGACACACCGCCGGAAGAATTCGAAAGGCTTGTTGGGGTCAATATCCGCGGAGTATATTACACAGCGCAACTTGCAGCCAAAGCTATGGTCGCAAACAAGACTATTCACGGTTCCATTATCCTAGTTGCTAGCATCGCGTCATACATGGCCATCCGATCACAGCTATCTTCAGCATATTGTGGTACCAAGGGCGCGGTGAGAGCAATGTGTCCAGCAATTGCTGCCGAGCTAGTGAAATATGGCATTCGCGTAAACAGCATTTCTCCGGGATACGTTTGTACTGAGATGACCGCACCATTCCCACATCTCCTAGAAAGCTGGAAGGATGAAATCATGAATGGGAGGGTGGCAATGCCAGAGGATATTCGAGGTGGCTGCGTGTTTTTGGCATCAGATGCGAGCAGTTATATGACAGGACAGGATTTGGTAAGACATCTGTATGATTGTTCGTTGGGCAACTGCTGACAAGGAGGCATAGTGTATTGATGGAGGCGTGACGAAATGGTAAATTCCGATTGAGTCGTTTCGATACGAGATACTTCCAAAATCCATCACTTGCAATCTTCAGTGTTTAGAATATCGCACTCATAAACATCTATGTAGAAAATCTAATCATGGAGTATGAAATATCTTCCAAATCTAAATTCCGTGTGTTTTATACCTCTAAAGTTAGTATGTGCGTGAAGGAAGGCATCCAATACATACTTGGTCTCGCTAATGTCAGCCAAACAACATCTTCTACATTTTCTTAGGTATCTCAACGTTGGTGTACAGACAGATACGTATTCAATGCATTGACTTCCCTATTTATGTCCTGATATGGCTCCTGGAACCCAGCCGATTTCGCACCACTAAATAAGAAAACCCTTGTGCGTTAATATTGGATTGGATCTCGTCTAAGATTTTCTGTGTACCATGATGCTTTAAGGTTTGTTCGTCTTAGCTATCACTACAACACCTAATTGCTTCAATAGTTTTACCAAGGCAGCATTTTCAGATACCTGCTTGAATGTTTATCCAACATAACCAAGGGTGCTGTTGTATCCTTTGACATTGAATTGGTCCTTTAGAGTTACTGGGACCCCGTGTAGTGGCCCTATAACTTTCCCCTACTTTTTGAAAAAACGATCCAGATTTTTGGCACGCTTAAGGGCATCTTCTAATATAATATCAGTAAAGCTCATAGATGTTTAGTGGACGCGAAAACCTTATTCATCCATACGGAAGCACGTGCCAATTCGTCTCAGCTGGTTAACGGAGCTGTTGAGTTGCTGAAAGCCGGGGTTCGAGAAAAATTTACATGTTCATGCGCAGCGGCCGTTCTGCCATCGCGTGATAATTACGTCAGAAACCAGATATTCTCCATATAGGAACCTGGAAGCTCCGGATGCCGGGGTCATGCCTTTTGATGCAGGCGAGCAGAGACCCACTGCTAATTTCTCCGGATGAGATGGTGGTGATAATCTCTTCTATTCGATCAATATCCGTAAGTTCTCGGCGGGAGTTAGCACCAGCATGTGAGTTTTTTTGGTTCGCACTTTCATTGTATCGGCATAATTCGTCCTCTGGTTATCGATAAGATCCAGTCCAATAGAAATTGCTATTTTGTCAGTGCATGGATCACTTGATGGTAGGACGCTACCTGCGTGGGATACCTTTTCTACAACAGCAACCGAATGGCCTCAGCTCGAGCTTGCCGTTTCTGCAGCGCTTTGACCAGCCAAGTTGGCTGGGCTGAACACTGCTCATCTTGAAACCGATATCAGTTCGGGTGATGCTTCTTACGGCCAATTTTTCATTTATTTTTCTTATACGACTCGCTGACGTTGAATTCTCTAAGCCCCGGGTTGCCTTACTGAGTATGGTATGCGTATCCTACGTTCTCGAAAGTGGGGTGCCGTAATTCGTGAGCCCGAAGAAAAGTTCCCACTGTTAACATCGTCATAATACCCCTGGCTAGTATCACACCACACAGCTGATCACAAATTTCTTCGGGCGCAATAGAGCCTTTGGTTGAGCTGAAATTCAGCTACCTACCTGCCATGAACGTCTCGAAGATCGCATTGGACTGGAGGACGCGACTCTACCCCCATTTTCCACGTCTGGCCGGCCTTGCATTAATACAATGGTCGCATCGATTTGGGAACGCATGAAGCGCAACGTGTCTCCAATGCGATCATCCTCATCCACTAAGACATCCCCAGGCTTGAGGGCCGAATCAATCAGATCTGACAGTATCGATATCATCCACACCGATACCGCTGCTGTCAATGGCGATGAATTTAGACCTTCGTTCAGTGATGTGGTCGTTGTTGGGGCTGGACCGTCCGGTCTTATGCTTGCGTTTGTATACCCAAGGCGGAATCTAAAGAGATGTGGCTGATTCTGCTGAGTCATGTAGAGATAACCTTGTGCGCTTCGGAATAAAAGTCGACATTTTAGACAACAGGCCAGACAGGACATCTACTGGCCGAGCTGATGGCATACAACCGAAAACGATCGAGACCCTCCGACAGATGAGGTTGGCGGATCCCGTTTTACGGAAGGGTGTAAGGATATATGATATTGCTTTCTGGGTGAGATTATACTCCAAATTTTTTTTATTGAAGCTGGGCAGCGGTTAATATCACATACCAATTTGCAGAGGTCTACCTTTAAGGAGACTTTACATCGCACTGGCAGAGAAATCCACTACCCACCCGTTGTCGACCTCCTCGACCCTTACATTTTGCTCGTACATCAAGGCATGATAGAGTCGCTGTTTGTGAATGATTTGAAGGAAAGAGGTGTTAAAGTCGAGAGAAATACGGCATTTGTGGATTATGAAAATGCCCCGGGGAGGTCATGCCCTCTGGAAGTGACTTGTAAAGACAACGTAGACCAAGCTAGGAGATCTCTGGCAACAAAATACTTGGTGGGGTGCGACGGTGCGCATTCGCAAGTCAGGAAATGCCTACCAGGCTCGAGACCAGTTGGGTCATCTTACGATGCTATTTGGGGCGTTTTGGACGGACAGCTGGATACTGATTTTCCGGATATTTGGAGCAAGGTGATAGTGTACTCAGAGGAGTCCGGATCGGTTCTTATAATCCCTCGAGAACGTAACTTGACTCGATTATACATTGAGCTTAAACCGGATACGAAGGATGGCCAGGCGCAGGAGGAACACACAAAAGAATTTGTTATGCGGCGAGCACAAGAGATTATGGAACCATATTGTCTCCGATGGAGGACTGTTGGTGAGTGTAATGTACAATTTTACCAAAATTCATGGATCTGACAGCTTTGAGAATGGTTTGGTCGTTACCAGATCGGGCAGCGTGTGGCAACTCGCTTCAGCGACGAGGCAAATAGAGTGTTTATTGCGGGAGATGTACGTGCTCATATGTAGCCTCGAGATAACTCTGCTAATTATCTTTAGGCAAGTCATACTCATTCGCCCAAAGCAGCGCAAGGAATGAATACTGGAATGCATGATTCTTGGAATTTGGCATGGAAACTCAACTTCGCTGTTCGCGGCCTAGCAAAGCCATCCCTTCTCGCCACTTATGAACAGGAAAGAAAGAAGATTGCCGAGGACCTTATCAATTTCGATTACGAACATGCCAATGCCTTCGCTGTTGGAGATTCCGAAGCACTTGCACAGAACTTCAAGACGAATGTAGCTTTCATCTCTGGTGTCGGGGCAACGTACGGTTATAATGTTCTGAATGTGCCGACGAAACAACTTAGTCTTGGAAATATCAAACCAGGCTGTCTTCTTCCTCCTGCCAAAGTCACGCGGTTCATTGATAGCAATCCTGTCGACATTCAAAACGACATTCCAGCTTTGGGGCAATTCCGCATCTACTTTTTCGTACACAACGTTCATGAAGTTAAGCCGTTCTTGGATTCAATTTGTACCCTCCATCAGTCTAGCTCTTCCTTCGTCGGTCGGGTCACTTCGGCAGGCAACGCCTCATACACGCTTCAGCCACCTCTGGCAGCGCCTCATGATGAATTCGTACGTCCTGAACGTTATACACCTACTAGCGGCATATTTACCTACTCTCTTGTTACCGACATGCCTCGGAACGATGTTGAAATTGCAGATTTACCACCCGTGCTTCGCGATAGCCGGTGGACCTTTTACCTAGATGACATACCAGAAATGGATACGCGGAAGCAGAAATGCATTGACAAGTGGCTTGGTGGTCTTTCAAGGCAAGAGGTTGCAATTGTAAATGTTAGACCTGATGGTTATGTGGGGGCGGTCCGCCGCTGGCCGCAGGGCAGTAGGGAAAATGGCATGAGCGCCGTGCAGTGGATGGACGATTACTACGAATCCTTTTTACTAGATGCCTAAAAATGAAGAATCATATGCAGCACCATCGCTAGAGATAGAGTAGATTGATTTAATAGCGACATGACTCATTTAAGGGATCTAAAATGAAAACATATTCAATCGACTGGAATTTTCCAGCTTCTAGGAATGATATCCATAGGCTATGTACTCCGAATGGTGAGGTGCTGTTGAGGTCTATGACTGCGACCCAGAATCTTGGCTGACATCATGGCATGCCATCATAACCTACAGAGCATGAATGCACTTAAGGTACTTTTTCGGCTGGCGCTATCATTCTAGCTTTCTTGGAACCTCAACCCTCCATCTATCCTATGGTCCAAACCGAAAATCGAGGCAAGGTATCACAAATACCATTGGTTCACGGTTAGATATAGAAAAAAGTATGTCGACGGCACAGCTATGGGCCAGAACCGCCCGTCTCAGGGCTATTTCGGTTCGTCGCAAGTGATTGTGCATCTACTTGCATTCTTCAATCCCCCACTTTCCCTGTCGCATTATCAGATTATTACCTGCGATATACATTTCAATCAGCTATACAGAGATCGACGATGAATTTGCCCTCAAACTAGATGATCAGCGCCAAGATGAGGCGAATGCGGTCGACAGCTTACCGGTGACACGGTTAATGTCAAAGGGGAGCACAAAGATCGGCACACAGGACACGTCGTTCCTCGAACCGAGAGAACTTTTCTTGAAACTACAGAGAGGAGCATCCTTAGATGTACTGAGAAGGTTCATATGAAAGAGCTCGGGTTGTACCAGGATGACCATCAATTCGGAGAAGCCTGTTCCCCAAGATGAGAGCGAGCAGGTATCACGCTCACGGACGGATTCAGAGCAGGAGAAGGGAGTTCATTCTTCATATGTCGACATAATGGCAGAGAGATCGTATGGTTAGTTTGCAAATTTTCTTGCTTCGGGGCTTTTCGACTGACTTTATCTTGTAAAGTTCGGAAACTGGATCTTTACTTACTCCCTTTCCTCTCTCTGGTATGCCATTCCGGAGAGATTACTTTAACCATACGGATAGCTAATAGCGCAATTAAGATGTACTTTTTCAACTCTGTGGATCGTGTAAGACTTAACTCTATACCGTGACTAAAACAGTTCCTAATTGCTGGCTGCAGAGCAACCTCGGAAATGCTAAAACCGATGGCATGGACAAAGATCTCGGCTTTGTCGGCGAACAATACTCACTCTTGATTCTGCTCTTCTATATTCCGAATGGCCTTTGCGACCTGCCTTTGAATATGCTAACCAAGCGCTGGTCAGGCAAAATCGTACTTCCAAGCTGTATGGGTCCTTGCTTTGCCCTCTTAGTATGTGCGAAATTGCTGATACAAGTATGGCGCAGTGATGGTTGGCTGGGGTGCTTGTGCTCTCCTTCAATGCGCGACGATGAATTTTGAGGGTATTTTGGTAATTCGACTGCTGCTTGGGTATGGCACTTATAATCCCTTTTGTAATCCTCCGGAAACCCTTTCATAGGCTACAGAGCTGATGAGAATCTTCGCAGTGGCTTTGAAGCTGGGTTTTTTGCGGGGACTGTGTTCTACCTGACTTTGTTCTATACCCGAGGAGAGCTTGGCTTCCGCATTGCCATATTCTTCGGTAGTGCATTGCTTGCCGCCGCTTTTAGTGGACTGATATCGTACGGCGTCTTTCAGATAAATGACCCTCATGTTCAAGGATGGAAATGGTTGTTTATCATCGAAGGTTTCTGCCCAATTTTCACCTTAACCCTCCCACGTGAACACCTCTACCTGTCAAGGGTTTGACTTATTTGCTACGAGATCAATGCACCCACTCTTCTCCTCTACCACTAATTTTTGCGAGCAGGTACTATGACCATCATCGTCTCCATCATGGCTTTCTTCTGGCTACCCGCCGCACCTGATTCCGCCTGGTTTCTCACGACCCAAGAGAAGGCTGCTGCCAAAGCCCGCTCCCTACGCGATTCCTCCGGCGCCGTAGGCACCGAATTCAACCTGCGCGAGTGCTTCCAGATCTGGAAAAACTGGAAGTTCTTCCCTTGGTGCGTCATCAGCTTCACCTACCCAGTGGCATTCATCACTACCTCCAATTTCCTCCCGCAGATCGTGCAGCGGCTGGGATACTCGGTCGTGAAAACAAACCTATGGACCGTCGCGCCTAATGCCGTGGGCTTCGTCGTGCTGCTCTGCGTCTCCTACTCGTCGGACCGGCTGAGGGAGCGTACATTCCACATCGTGTTTGCGCTATGCGTCTCGCTGACCGGTATGATCATCCTTGCGGTGATCGATGTTCTCCGCCACAAAGGCGTTGCGTACTTTGCTTGCTTCATGATGGCCGCGGGCGCCTATATCCCGTCGTGCCTCGTCCATAGCTGGCACAATAATAATAATCTGAACGAGAACTCAAGAGCTGCTACCACCGGTTTGCTTGTTGGATTGGGGAATCTGGGCGGGATTTTGTCAGCGGCGACGTTTAGAACCGAGTATGCGCCGAAATATGTCCCGACGCTGATTGCGACGAGCTGCTGTAATGTAACTTGTATTGTGTTCACGTTGTGGTTGGGTGTCTGGATGAAGTGGGAGAATGAGAGGAGGAATAGGGAAATGGGAGTTAAGTTGAGGGCGGAGGATGTGGATACGAATGAGTTGGACCATGGGGAGAGAAGCGAGAAGTGGAGGTATTTCACATGATAGAAACTATGTGAGTAAGGTCATGTGTCCTGTACTACTGATATCATGTAAATCATACGTGATATTTTGGTAAATTTCTTTAATACCTGACTTTAAATTTTAGATAATGAAGTACAAGAATAAGGCGTATCTAGACCTGCTCAACGAAAGTGGAATACCTGCATATTAATTTATTCTAGCTTAACCGCCTGATACCACTTTGCATTTAATTTCATGTCGTGAACGTAAGATTCAAGACATGCTCGTTGGTAAACATGGGAATATAATCGAAGGTGGAATACCAGGCTGGCCTCCGCATACTATCGCTTATCTGCTTGCTATTGACGACTAAATTCTCGAACGTAACACCTGTGGTATTCCCATCTTCATCATACCCAACGAGAATTGGCGGATTAGTGTGAGTACCATTGTAGCTTAGATTCCTGATAGTCACGTTTGCGATTCCGCGCCCAGGCGATGTGTTGTACTTGGCATTGAACATCACGCGCATGTTGATCACTGGCCCAGCCTGAAGTCCTCCTCTCTAGCATCCTCAATATAGACATCCGAGATGAAGTTGCTGTCGCCGAGATTGATTGCAATGCAGCCTTGGTAGAGCACTTGCAGCTCGTGGTGATCAAGCACAATGTTCCTAATCGTAACGCCGTCCATAGTGTTTCCGTGCGTACCCATAACGATAGGGTGTGCTACATCTACCCATAAGCTGGAGTTGCCATAATAGTTCAAGCGGTGGCTGTAAATGGCAATGTTATCACCCGAATGACCATCAACTAGCACATATTGGCAGCAAAAAAGATCAACGCTATCACCGTTGCCTCTAGAACTGCAAGAGCGAATGTTGCGGATGACCGGCTGTTTGGCTTCTCCCGCTACCACTGCGTAGCCGGCAGGATCGAGCATGGTGACGCCGTTAATGGTGATTCCACTCGAGTACTCGATAAGGACTGCTCCACTAGGATTGTTGTAAAGCACACCACGGCCGCGTAAGACAGAGTTCGTTACGTTGACGAAGGAGACGCGCGCAGTGAGTACCGCACCACCCGCGAGGTAAACAGTTTTACCACCGGGGACGGACAGCAGGGTTCCCGTTAGGTTGTTGTGCAGACCAGGCCCAAAATAATTGGCATTCGGGTCATCGGCAGACGGCACATCAAAATCGATGATGTTGCTTAATAAGTGCAAGCAATCGAAGATATCGTTGTTGATTTGGACCACCAGGTTGTGGAGAGTGAAAGTCAGCGTATTGTCCCTCACTTTAGGCACTATGCCGTAGGAGTTCGGGCGGATGTGGGCAGAGTGAACTTTGCCCTTTGTGTACGTAACGGAGACTTCTACCGTATCACAGAAGTCGAAATGGGCCATAGACGAATTCTGAATCATACCCACCCCGGTTGTCATATTGATGATATTGAGGGTAGTTAAATAGGCGTCAAGTGGTAGCCATTTACTGTTTGGTGAATGTACTTTGATTGGAAACACATCTCTAGTCGTGATCCCTGTCGGGATAGGGTAGATCATGGGTTGTTGCCCAGAGCATGAAGTCGAGTAGAAAGAGTGGCGTTAATGGATTTTGAGGCCGTTGGAGTAGAAGGAGTGGTGACATTAAGAGAAGCAGCATTTTGAGTAAAAACAAGGGCATTAAGAACACCAACGGGAACGATAGACTTGATCGAAACCATCATGGTTATCGTCCAAAGCTATAGAGCTAACCACCTTGTGACTTAAAGCAAAGCAAGAAGTAGTTGAGCCGTATGAAATATCGACGACATACTATAACAACTTCCATACGTCTATTTATATGAATTATGTTCTTGTCTAGCGAAGTAGTTGATCTCCCGGCCCTTGTCCCATCCCCATGGCTTCTTCAATTTTTCTAAGCCGGGAAATGGTTATGATCGATAGCCCCATAGCTGAATCTACACATATTAAGCAGTCTCCGCATTTGCGGGGAATAGAGAGGGAGTAGCGGAAGCACATGGTTACGGAACGCTACCCCTAATACACGGAGGTTTGATATGGAACGCACGGACGGTGATTCTTGAGGTTTTACCGGAGCTCTTCCGATAATACAATACCCGAAACTCAGAGCATGCGTCATATCCGGGAGTACATCGTGAAAGACAATGCATTCCTTACAGAACTCCAAGCCCAAGAAATTTTGTTTTCTGCTTGAATTTAGGTGTCTGGTGGAATTAATTTAGATAGTCAGTAAGCAAGGAAGTATTAGATGAAGTGGATAGCAGAGAGCTTTTCTGGAGATTTCCACGAACATGTTTTTTGAACTAGTCCTTGGGATTTTAGCCCCCTTAGATGTTATCTTAGTAAGCGACTCAGGCGGCAAACGAGATAAATCTCGCTAGTACTTAACTAGCATAGCTTTATATAAAACCCCTACTAGCTTTATTAAACCCCTGCTAGCGTTATATAACCCCTACAATTAGAAGCGCTGTCTCATTTGCCGTCTAAGGGCCTTTAGTGCGAAAATATATAGGTGCCGACTCATTAATGGAACGCGACACTGCTAAAAAGCAATATATCTCCACCAGTTGACTAGTTAACCACTACAAAAGGTAATCGATTATATTTTAAGGGCCGCTTTATTTATCTATATACTTATTTATGCATTTTAGCTAATATAAAGTTCTAAAATTATAGGTCGAAATTTCTTAACGCGTCTTATTATGCCGACTCGTGCGCGAATCCTCTCTTAATGCCTTAAAGCAAGCGGTATTACTAACAACAATATGGCGACCTACGCTATAACCCTTCAACTCCTCTAGCCTCTTTAACTCCTCCTAAGGCCCAGTTATATACTGCCTAAATAAAATATATAGTAGTAACTCTTTGATTAACGTCTGATACGGGGAAAACTTATGTATTTACAGGAAGAAAACCCCTGCAGTTGGGGGAGGAAAAACCCTATGAGCAGCCTCAGTAGGATGAAAAACCCCAATTTGCCATGTTTGCACGTAGCTGCGGCCCTACGGGCCTATAGCACGTCCTCCTCCTTAGATGTTTTGAACTCCTTGGGAACCACTGCTTCCTTCTCTAGCTTATCTAAAGCTAGGGTTCACTACGCCCTAGCTAGGCCTTGCCAATTAATTGCCGTGTATTTGCCTCTCCTATATCTTAACCATCCCCTATATGCTATCTCTTATTAACCATTGCCATATACGCCTTGCCTCCCCCCCCCCTAGAGCCATTAAAGGCGTAAGGGGGATTCATCTGTTCTAACTACCGTGATACCAAGCAGCGGGATATATTATATTGGGTATCTTTTATGCCTGGGCCCCAGCTAGGCCCTTTTAAAGGGTTACCACTCCGTTAAAAGAAGATAAGGAAAACCGTGGGTCGCAATCCAGGCTGCAGTATTACGGTAGTAAAACGGCGAGTGACCGCATGCTCCGCGGGCGATCGCCCTAGGGGTTAGGAGGGGCCGTATATTTGCTCGTTTGTTCGTTTGTTCGCGCGTTCACTCGTTCGTCAATGTGAGGTCGTCGATGCTTTCAATTGGGGGTCAGGGGATGTTATCGAGTACTGTTCATCCATGTTAGATTGTACAGGTGCCCTAGATAGAACAGTGTAGTAGTTATCGTATTGTAGAGGGCCAACAGTGGTGGTTTTCAAGATCTTACCATCCGAAAATTTTTCACCACCGCCCTTAACGCCTATAGCCACCACCAGGTCCTGTCCGCACGCTATGCGACGTCTCTGCGTTGGCTCTGGATCTGATCTTTAAAGACCCAGGTTCGTAGCCGTCACCACGTACAGGTGCAGAGTCCGATTTCGACGGCCAAATAAAATATATACTAACCTTAACTATCCCATAGCTCCGGGGGCTTATATTGGATGGTTTTAAACCCTAGAATATTAAGTATTAAACAGAAATGCTTACCCGTGCTATATACCAACTCCTTAGGGGAAAGAATCCCCATACTTAGTAGGTTAGGGCGCTTCGCTAACTAGTTTATAGAATGGGGGATACTATACTTATTATAAAAACTGGCTTTAGTAAAAGTATTATATTCTATACTTTCTTAGTCTTAACTGGCTAAATTATAATACAGCTTATCTTATTAAGTAAGCTAGGGGGGGAATAGGTTAAGTTAATTTGTTAATACCCTAGTATAAACCTATGTTTAATATTAGCAGATACAAAATTCCAAACCCTTAACTACTTAAGGATATTAAGAATAGTATATATACCTATATACTACTTAGGCTAGAGCAAGCTGTATCTCTTAAATTCTAGAAGATCCTATAGGATCTATTCTTCTAGTATTAAGTTAGACTGGTAGCTATTAATAAGTGTTATATGCTCTACTAGTAAAAGGAGTTTTAGAATAACTTTATCTTAATCTATAAGCTACGCCAGTCTCTCCTATTAAGTATTATTTTCTTTAGCTGCTCTATAACTATAGATATTAAGATAGAGTAAGTAATAAAAAAATATAGTGGGTTTCAGCCAGAGGGAACTAAACTAGGTATATTAGAGATTATCCGCATATCTATTAACCAACTAGATATCTTAATTTATGTGTTTTTGATACCAAAAGGAAAGATAAACTGCTATAAGCAGTTATACTTCTTACTTAACTAAGCAGTTGAGTTTTTAGGCAGTGGCTTAACCCCTTAAAAAAAACCTAAAAATAATTATATTTCTTAATGGTAGAAGACGCATTATGGTAGTCTCTTAGTACCTTAAGGAGTCTCTTATCCAGAAGGGCTACTTAGCGCGTTTTGCAAACTAGACAGTTAGGATATATACATCTTATATAGTGAAGTATAATTAGGATAGGATATATAATATCTTCCGCGGTAAGCAGTTAGATATTTAGATTATAGTAGCCATGACTGCTCTTAGAATGGGTATAGATATCCTAGATGTTTATAGGGTTATTTAATAGAATTTCCCAATTATAGATAATATTGGAGATCTATAGCAGAGGTTTGGTTATATAGTAAGGGGTCGTAATAAAACTAGAGTAGCTGTATTCTTTGTGCTATATTAGGTGTTTAATTGGCTAGGATACTAAAAGGAGTTAACTTAAAAAGAAGTTACCAGTTAAATAACGTCTAAGCCAAAATATAGACGCAATATGCTCTTACGCAATTGCTAGGCGAGTTGGTTATAGCAATTATTTTCTTAAGGGAGCAGTTGCGAGTCCAATTTAGATTATAATAGTAACTTATTAGACTAGTACCCTTATTTAAACTAGGAACTTAACAGTATAGCTACTAACTAGTTAACTAGTAAGAATAAAGTTCATCCCTAGATAAAGCAGAAGATTAAAAATAGGGACTCTATAAGTAATTATTAGAGGGCTATACTAAATAGCAACTGCTACCGTAAATACCTACTTAAGTTTCTTTAGGAGGATAAATGCAATCCTAAGATATAAACTCTAAAGGCACTATAAGAGAGTTATTGCAACGGTATAGGTTATAACCCTAATCTTCTTATTATAACCACTACGCTAACTACTCCTGTCTCCCTTTAAAAACCAACCTTAGGCTTAAAGCAAGGTATTGCTCTCTAATGGCTAGTTAAATGGTGTTAAGTATAAGCGGATAAGTTAGTCCTAATAGATTTGCTCTAATACCTTCTTTATATTTCTTACCTGGTTACTACTAGTAGGCAATTATACGCGCCTTTAATAAGGTTACCTTGGCTGCTAAGTTTCTAATACGGACTATAGAAGATCTCTATAAGTATTTCCTATTAGATAAGTAGAAGTATGCTATAGTGTAACGGAACCTTGTAGCAGGAACTACAGCGGGTCCTATTATTAGGCTAGGTATATAGGTAAGAACAAATCAACAACATAATAATAACTGGTGGAGTAGTTGCCCAACAGATTAACTCTAATTGTACTCTAAAATTCACTACAAGGAGAGAACTATCTATAGTAGGGACTGAGGTCCTTTAAATACACAACTATACTCCTAAGAAACCCTCTCTTGTATATAAGGTACGTGTTGTTTATATTAAACATAACGTCCCTCTTATTTAATATAGTTAACGCGTTCAACACTACATAACCTTAGTTACCATTTCTTGTTATATAGTTCTACTAGATCCATCCTAGACCGTACCTATATTAACTAACTAGCTTCCGCCAACTCTTCTCCAAGTAGTTATAACATTGTACTTAAAGCGTCCGTAACACTATCTCCCTCCTTTTTATTTTTATCCTTAAAGATTCCTAATATCTCCAAGTTATCTACTAGAGGTGTAATATCCGTTTAATTAGTCTGGTTAATATCCTTACTTATTATACCTAAAGCTTCTTCTTCTCTTTCCTAGGTTAAGCGTCGCCTTTATATAGTTTCCTCTATACTGTCGCTAGGCGAGGTAATGGCGATCCCTTACTCTTATTACGCTAAAGAGGGGTTGGTATATATTGCGCTAGCAAGTCCTTTATCCTAACAACCCTCCTTTTACTCTAAGTGTACCAAAGCAAACATTTAATCGTCCTATAACGTTCGCTCTGTTTCTAACACTAAGTGTACGCGTCCTATAACTCTTAACAGTCTTCAAGTTCCCTAAGTAACTTGTTATAGGGTCTTGTATTTAATCTACCACTACGAAGCTTAACGGTAAGCTGGCCTCTACGCTACTTAAGGTTTAACGTACCTTAGAAGAGTCCGCACACGTCTTTAAAGCTTAACATTTAGCTTATGCTTGTCTTTAACGTCTTAAATATATTTATAAGAAGGTCCATTTTAAGGAGTAGAAGCTTATTTAATAGGGTTTGTCTAAACTAGGTAATAAAAGAACTGGCCCTTCTCCTACAAGGGAAATAACTCCAAGTAGCTTGGCAATTGCTCCTCTTAGGTCCCCCTTAGGTGACTTATTTTTTAGCGATCTTTCCTTATTAATATTGCCTAACCTACTTTCTTTTAATACTTCTATACCTTTTCTATAGCATTCTCTAAGTTGCTTAGTAGTTCCTAGGTAGTCTCACTATAGCCTATCCACTTTACTTTATACCATATTTCGTTATCTACATCCTTATAATTAATGATCTTTAAAACTTGCTACTTATCTTCCTCTTATCCTTTGTATGTGTCTGCCTCATAGACTAGTAGCTTAATATTCCTATATACTAGCTCTAGCATTGCGATATGTTGTATAGGGTAGATCTTTATTTTGGCTAGTAGGTTTAACTTATACATAACTAATAAAATTCTTTACTTGACTTTAAAAGGTCCTAGTCTAACATAGTCCAACTTCTTGCTTAATTGTCGACTCTTAAAATTTTTATATAGTAGCCATACTTTATCTCCCCCCTTAAGATCTGGTCCCTTAGATCTCTTAGCATTATAGTACCTTTTTATTTATTCTTATACTAGTTTAGCTGTTTCTATAAGGTCTATATAAAGATTCATTAACGTCTCCATTCTTTGTTTAGCTGTGCTACTTATCTTTTTTACTTAACGTGGCAATAACGACGTTCTTAGTTTATATCCATAATTCGCTTTAAATAGTGATATCCCTATTCCCTCTTATGGTGTTACATTATATATAAACTGTGTAACTGGTAATAACAATACCCAATTATTCTATGCGTAATTAATATAGTGCCTTAGATACTATTCCAGTGTCTAGTTTAGTCTTTCCGTTTATCCGTCCGTCTATAGATAATATGCTGTAGATATTACTACGCAAACCCCTTATTCTGCCAGAAACACTTCCTAAAATGCTGCTATAAATTTTAGATCTCTGTCTAATATAATCTTATCTAGTGCTCTATATCTTATAAACACTTCCTTTATATAGATTCTAGCAATATCTTCTACTAATATCTCTTTAGTGCACGCTATAAAGTATCCCCACTTTGTTAGCTTATCCACTACTACTAAGATCACGTTATAATCTTGTCCTATAATAGGATCTCTTAACTTTAGTAACTTAATAATAAAGTCCTATAATATAACTTCCTACAGTTTTCCTAGTACTTCAATAGGTTGTAGCCCTCTATACAGCTTATACCTCGTCGGTTTGTTTCTTTAGCAATTTAGATATTTTTTTATAACTTATCTTACTAGTCCCTAGATTTCTTAAATAATGTACTTTTCCTAAAGTCTTAACACTAAGCCTATAGCTCCGTTATGTCCTTGTGTTATTCCCTTATAGAATTCCTCAACAAATTCTTCTATAATAGACTTAGGCACATACGTTACTTCTCTGTTTTTATATTGCTCTAAGTCTAGATCCTCTACCTATACTTTTTAGATCTTCTGTATCTAATTACTCTTTAGTAATTTATAGATCTGGCTTTCTTTAGTTACTATTACGGACAGCTTAAGTACGATATTACGACTACTTAGAGAGGAGTCGGCGGAAGCTAGTTGGTTGATATAGGCACGGTCTAGGATGGATCCGGTGGAACTATGTAACGAGGAATGGTAACCAAGGTCACGTAATGTGATCTATGTGATCTATATAATCTATGTGATCTGTACAGAGCAGACAGAGCAGACAGAGCAGACAGAGCGAAGGGATTTCTTAGGAGTACGGTTGTGTATTTAAAGGACCATAGTCCCTACCTAGATAGTTCTCTCTTTGTAGTAAATCTTAGAATACAATTAGAGTTAATCTATTAGGCAACCACTCCACTAGTTATTATTACGTTATTAATTTGTCGTACCTATATACCTAGCCTATTAATAGAACCTACTGTAGTTCCTGCTATAAGGTTCTGTTACACATTTACTACTAAGGTTACGGTATTAGAATAAAATTAAACAATATACCACTAAGAGCAGCACTAGTTATGACGGCGTTAACAGGAGCCACAACCTCAGGGCCAGGTGATACCAGTATAGACGATAGGGATTCTTAAGTGGTTACGCAAGGTTAGTTATAGGAAATGGTTAATTACTTATAAGACAATAATAGGATACTTAAAGAACGTATTAATGGAATCAGAGCAGCAAAGATTAAGTTACCGTTAATTAAATAATTCTTAGGAGAGAAGTTGAAGCTTAAGGGATTTCTTACGCAAATACACTTTAAGGTAGTATAGGAAGGAGCGAAGTTAGCAATATCATTAGATTAAGTAGCCTATATAGGATTATTCCTAACAGGGAGGGCACTTAAGTGGTTTAAGCCGTATCTTACGGAAATATAGGCTAATAGCATAACAACTACTAACCAAGACATATAGTATATATTTACTAGTTAGAACGGGTTCGTAGAGTAACTAATATAGATATTTAGAGACCTGGAAGCCATAACTATAGCGGAACAAAAGCTTTAGAACTTAGTACAACGCACTTTAGCAATTAAGTATATAACACAGTTTTAAACACTAGCCACACAGGTTAAGTGGAACGATAGGGCGCTTATGGCATAGTATAAATAGGGACTTAAGGCTAAAGTCTAGGACGCAATTATCCTAATAGAAGATGCGGATACTCTAAAAGAGTTAATAGATTAGTTAATAAAGATTAATAACAGAATCTATTAAAGGGAACAAGCTAAGAGAGGGCAAGACAGAGTTCCATAGTTATATAAGGCGTAGAGTACGCAACGACAGACATAGAGTTAAAAACTATAGAATGGTGTAAAGCCAATGGACCTAAGCGGTACCAAAGAAACCTAAAGATAGGAAAAGAAACTATAGAAACCCAGAGGTTAAGAATTAAGTAATTAAAGGACTAAGGAGCAGAGGCTAAACTAGGGATTTTAGCAGCAGAAGATATTTAGGCGGACTCTATAGCAAGAAAAATGGTTTAAAGATAGAGCTTACATAAATTATAGAAAATAGGGTTATTTCGCTAGAGATTATAAAGGTAGTTAGAGTAACTACGTGGTAAAGGGAACTAGACTAGCAGACGGCATATACATACAGAGGGATAACGGTGCACTGTAAGGAATAAAAGAATGTTTAATTAACAGTTTTGCGTATTATTATAATAACGCATGCCAAATTTATAAGGATGCTAAGTACGGCGTAAGCTATTGGCTATAAGAGCTAGAGTTAAAAGGACTCTAAAAAACCAGAGAGTTAGACAAAGAATAAGATTAACTCTATAAGCTAGATTAAGATATCACAGCAATATACGGACGAAGATTAGTAGTAATAATAATAGAGTTAGAGTATTTATTAATTAACAGTAATAAGAATAAAAAGGAGGCTAATTAGGAGCACTTAAACCTCAATAACGCAATAAAAGTAGAGACTGAGACTATTACCGAACAAGGTTTAGTAACGGGTATAGCGATACTATTAGATACAATTTCCATCACTTTATAAGATAATAGGAGTAACGTTTAGAAGAAACTAAGTAAGTAGACAACTACTAGTGCTAGCTTATCACTTAATAAAGGTAAAAGGCCACAGGCTTAAGATTCTTAAGAAGAGATAAAAAAAGCTTAAGATTTTTAAGATGAGATAAGATATACCTAAGGACCCATAGGGAATGAAAACCAATAGGAAAGGGTAGTAACTTAGTTTAGTAATAAACAAATAAGTATAGGATATAAGTTTAAGAACTACAAGTTTAGGGAACAAATAAGAACGTTAGCAATTCTAGGTAAATATAGTATTTAGCCTAAAGATTAAACAGTTAATACTAGGATTAAAAAGTAAGATAACTATAAGAATCTAGCTACAAGACACAGAAAACAAGAAACTATAGATAAATTTAGAGTAAGAATTATTATATGGCAAGAGTAAAAGCTAGACAAGAGGTTAGCTATACTAGGTTATATAAGGGACAGAGCACCCATATAAAGAGTTACTAATAGGCTAAGTACAGGGACACTTAGGGTAAAGTAGTTAGATAAATTAGAACAAGAAAAAAATCTAAATATTCTAACCAGGTTTAAAGAAAGATATACTAAAGGATATTATAATATAGTAATAACAAGGTACTTTCTAATAGATAGACTATACACACTAAACCAGTTATACGGAAAGTGGTATAGGCAACAACACAATAATAAATAGGAAGATTTTTATATATAGCTAGATAAAAAAGTTGCCCAAGACTAACCTATTACGGAGAAACATATAAGTTATATTAAAGGAGCATTAATTATAACATTAAGGAACCTAGAAGAGAGATTTAGAGACTAAAGAAGTAAGTAATAAATCTTAGTACCTACAGTAGAGATACCAGTAGTTAGGTTAACTAGGTATAGGTTTAAACTTAAAAATAAAAATAAACTAAGAGTTAACCTAAAATATATAGCGCATTATACACTATTATGGATAGCTTATATGGATAATATATATAACATGTATAGAGCACCTAAAGATAAGAACTAGAAGTACCTAGTAAGGATATATTAGGCACTAGAGGAAAAGCGGTTTAGGAATACTAAGTATATATATAGTTGGCACCTAGTAGAAGTACAAGGTTAAGAAAACTTAATACTTTAACTAAAAAGATTCCTTATAGAAGAATACCTAAATAAATAATAGTGGTAGGAGTACCCAGAGAACACTTATCCATAGTATATAGAGGAAAAGAAATAAACTAAATATTAGCTAAAGTTAGACTAAGTATAGGCAGGATCTAGCAGCTAATAGTTAGAAAAAGGGGAGGCGTATAGGACTAGAGGGAACTAGTATTAGAGTCTTAAACCCTTAAAGGAATTTAAGGATAATACCTAAATTTAAGAGCTAAATGGCAAGATCAGCAGTTTAAAGCATTAGTAGATAGTAAAGTAACTAGAAACCACATATCACCAAAGATAGTAGAAAGGATGGGGTTACTATACAGATAGAAGGAACACCTATATCCACTTATAATAATTTTAGGAGATTAGATAGCCTATAGAGGAGGTATTATTAATCTTAAAATAGGACCTATTTAGATAACTATTAAAGGGAAACCAGTTAGAATGTCTTTTAATATCCTACTATTAGG
>Ga0307507_10000726_pt1 | contig 72436 bp, 18 predicted proteins | sample 7_EM_MG_FD_207223 | JGI IMG/M metagenome (GOLD analysis project Ga0307507, IMG submission 207223) | Populus trichocarpa ectomycorrhiza microbial communities from riparian zone in the Pacific Northwest, United States - 7_EM | ecosystem: Host-associated > Plants > Roots > Unclassified | place... | reverse complement strand
AATTCTGGCGTTCTTTGAGCGGTGAGAGGAACATTAAAATTTTGAGGCTGTGCAGGCAAAATCACTCCGAATCAACGGATTCTGAACTGAATCTGAAGCCTCCAGATTGCAACCGAACACCCCCTTAGCTGACCGTATTGTAATACTAAAGGTATTATTATATTCCGCATTTGTATATAAAATACACCTAAAATTGAATTAGATAATAATATTATAACGTAATTCACGAGCAAGCTGGCCACCCGAGCATCCTGGCCACCCCACCCAAAACGCGACGCGTCAGCTAACTATTTCCTTAATGGATTTAGCTATCAATGCGTATAAGCACGGCCAATTTACAAGTTTCCGAGCCGCCACTAGTACCTACGATGTGCCCCGGAGCACAGCACAGCTACGCGTTAAAGGCATTAAACCAAAACGCAATTCTATCGCACCAAATCGCCGTCTTACGCCAGTACAAGAAGAGAGCCTTAAGCAGTGGATTCTATCATCAGATCGACGCGGTATGCCGCCACAAATCGAGACCGTACGGCAGATGGCTAGTATTCTAGCTACCCAGCGCGCTAGATCTGCTACCATACAACCTATTGGCAAGAATTAGGTATCAACCTTTCTTAAGCGCTATAACGACCTATAATCTAAATATAATCGCAAGTACGACTACCAGCGTGCTAAATGCGAGGATCCTGTACTTATTTGGGCCTGGTTTAAACGCGTATAAGATATTAAGGTGGAATATGGGATTCTAAACAAGGATACTTGGAATTTTAATAAGACTGGCTTCTAAATGGGCGTTATTATAACTGCGAAAGTTGTTACTAGAACTAATAGAGCTGGCCGGCCTAGAACAACACAGCCAGGCAATTGAGAATGGGTTACAATTATTGAATGCATTAATGCAATGGGGGGTACAATTTTACCGCTGGTTATTTTTAAGGTAGTAATGCACCAAGCTGCTTAGTACGAGGACGATATTATTCCACATAACTGGTTAATTGGCGTTAGTAAGAATGGCTAGATAATAAATGAGATTGGCCTAACCTGGCTAAATCTATTCCATTAGTATATAAAAGATCGCACTATTAGCACACATTGGCTGCTTGTACTAGACGGTTACGGCAGCCACATTAACCCCAAATTTAACCAGTTCTGCTTGGATTATAAGATTATCATTATCTACATACCAGCGCATTTGTCGCATTTACTGCAGCCGCTTAATGTGGGCTGTTTCTCGGCGCTAAAGCAGGCCTACGGATGTAGCGTTAAATAGCTTATGGGCCGCGGTGTCAACCACGTCAATAAACGCGAATTCCTGCCACTGTATAGGCAGGCTAGGTAAATAGCGCTACATCAAAACAATATACTGGCAGGATTCGCAGCTACTAGCCTTATTCCGTATAGCCCTAATTACGTACTATCACAGCTACACGCTAAATATCAGATGCTATCACCCTAACGCTGTCCGTCGTTAAATATATCTTAGGTAGCTGAAACACCTTATAATATTACTAAGCTACAGGAGCAGACAGCCTTGCTAAAGCGCTATCTTTAGCAGCATACGCATAGCCTACCAAGTCTAACAGAACAAGCCCTTGGCTAGCTTGTTAAGGGGTGCGAAATGGCAATATCAAGTACTGTACTACTTGCAAGCAAAAATAAAAAGCTACGCATAGAAAACCATCGCTAGAAACGGAAGAGGGCAAAGAAGCGCACACATATAGCTAGAGGGGGTATTTTATCAGGAGCAGAAGGGGCCTCTCGTGCACAAGCTGCCCAAATAGGGTCAGGAGAGGGGGCAGTAAATACAGTGGCCGAGCGACCGCAGCGAGTACCACGCAAGTGCAGTATATGTAAATCAACAGAACACAATGCACGTACATGCCCTAGACGGCAGGTAACTAGTTAGTAGATAGCTACACTAAATACAACTGTTCGTGGTTGAGTAATTTACATTGTTCGGCCTTGGTAGCGGGGTAGGTGGCCAGGATGCTTAGGTGGCCAGCTTGCTCGTAAATTACGTTATATCTACACCTATACAGTTATAATTAAGTATTATTTTATTATTATTATTATTTCTTAATTAATATCTAATGCGGTCCCTATCTAGGTCTATATAGATAAATACTAATAAGTTAGGTATAAAAAACCTCTAAGGGAGACGTAAGAGGTAGTACTTTTAAATAGTATCTATACTATATTAACAGGAGGGAAAATACCATTAGGTTACCGTTCTAGGACTTAGTCCCTAATTGCCTATCTTACCCTATCTACTATTTATACTATACTCCTACTTAATTATTAATTACTGCCCGCGAAGCCCTACTGCACGCGTCCACGTCGCCGCGGGTGGAAATATCATCGGGAAATCATTCCTTATGATGGCTAAGTGCAGAGGCGATGGAGGAGAGCCGTCGCAGCGCGCTGCGCGCGCTGGTGTTGCGACTCTGTGGTGTTGAGCCTGCGACGCGTACATCGCCCTTAATAACACCAGGAGTCCTACTGCCCCTGCTTGGGGCTCCTGCCATACTATCTAGGGGGGCCATTAAGGGAAACTGGGATACGAAAACCGCCCGACGTACGACTACCTGGCTCGCAGCCAGGCCCGAAACTGGCCTTATTCAGCCAGTCAACGTGGACGCGCCCTAGGCGTACAACAGGACACCCTTGGGCTTACACTAGCTCTGAGACCGAGAGGATATAGCAAGGGCGTAGGGAACCTCTTTTTATAAGAACTTGTTAAGGTTAACGCGTTATAGATACTTTGTATAAAACTTATTAAGGCCCTAAGGCTACCGCGAAGAACTTGTTAAGGCCCTGCCTAGAGAACTTATTAAGGCCCCTCTATAAGGGCCTATCTGGTATCTGGTATACCTAGGTAACTCAGAAGAGGGTTTTAATAGGCGTGGTGTATACAACCTGGACGATAGCGACGCGATAGTAATATATTAGCGACGCAACGGCGACCAGACGGCTTAATAAGGTAGAAACACAGGCAAAGCTCTAGGCAGCGGAAATATAGGCCAGCTTTAAAGGCCCTATGGTATACAACTTAGTCGACTTATAGTTAACCTATAGTTAACTTACAGGTAACTCATAGGAGGGTCTTAATAGGCGTAGTGCACGTAACCTAATGCGTATATACATAAGGTAACTTATAGGAGGGTCTTAATAGGCGTGGTACACGCAACCTAATGCATATATATGGGGGAGGCTATAGGGGAAACATAGGCCAGTTAGATAAGGTCTCAATAGTTAAAGACATAGGCCAGCTTATAAAATTAGGGGATATAAGCTTAGTTAGTAGAAGAGGGGGGAGTAGGTCGTTTAGTGCGGGACCTAGTGTCTTTACGGCCCCTCTCCTGCAAGACACGGTTGGCCTATTATAAGGAGACTCTTATAGGCAACGCAAAACGGGAACTAGTAGTATATAGGGTGTTGCGCCCCTATATTGCTACTAGCTTCCCGCGGGGCGTAGTATATAGTAGCCACTGCTGGCTTTAAGGACCTTACCCCTTAACTAGGCTCTAACCTTTGGTGCACCTGGTAGACAGGCAGGATTACACCCTAGCCAGAGAGACTATTACGTGGCTTAAGAGAACAGATGCGCGTGTTAGTATGTTAATAGACGGAACCGTTCGCCTCTAGGGCGGCTTGCCGGTGAGATATGCTTAAGGAGCAAACAGGAGTTACTTAGGCGGGAGAGGCAGTGGCTTAGCCTCGTCCGTAGAAGGTATACCCAACTATATTATAGGATGCAGCTACGACGCCCCTATAGGATTACGTCAGTAGGCGCGAAGATGGGAGTTGCGACCCCTGGAAATGGCAGCTTATGCCCACGCCGGCGGAAATAATAAAGAAAGGCGTGAAACTAGAGGCTATGGAAGGCTCCTAAGCCGTGTAAAAGCGTACCAACTCTAGGAGGAAACTCTTATATAGACTACTAGGGGGTAGACTGGCACTCGGGTAATACCGTTATAAGATATCTAAAAGAACTAGTGAAACTCCCCGCAATTAGTGGTAGCAGCTAACTGCTTATAGATTGGGACCAAAGCACTAGAAAACTGGGGTAGAGGCCTAGATAAGTAGGCATGTTGAACTCTACTGTATTACTAGCTAATATATAACTACCTGCCCTTACGCACTAACTGAGAAGCAATGCTCTTAGCAGCTGGCACAGAGAACTATAATATACTGCTCTTAACACAAAAAGGTCTCAAGGCGGTTACCTAGTGGCTTATTAGCTAAAAAGTGCTAGACCAGTTCCGGGTGGCAAGGGAAATAGCAATGGAAGGCAAAGGGGCGAGCAATAGGCGCCCCCTGATGACTCTACAGTAGTAGAGTGAAAGTTTGTGATACTAGCGCGTCCGTAGACTTATTACGGCAGCAGTGGTTCCCAAGGAGGTCAAAAAGTAAGGTATTAGAGCACTATAGGCGACTCGCAGGCGCCTCGCAGGCGCTAAGTAGGCGAGTCCCAAAAGGCGGGAGATGGATTACGGGGTTTTCTCATTTTCTTAAATAGAGTTTTCTCCCCACATGTAAATAAGGAGTAGTCTGCGTGGGCCCAATAGGGATCCGAATCGGACGTTAAGCAATGAATTACTATTAATTATTAATTACTATAAAATTACTATAGGGTCTTATATGCCTGCCCTCGCTTCTATTTAAATGCCCTATATATATATATATATATACGCCTACGGTCCTCCTACTTATAGTATAATTTCTACCCTAAAGGAATAGCGGGACGAATATAGTATAAAACTAGGTGTTTTATTCTAGGGCCCTAACCTAGGTCCCCTATATATATCCCTAGCTAAAAATATAGAGGAAAACGGAATGCCGCGCGGGTAAGTCTAGACTATTTAGGTAGGATAGGGAATAAGAAGCTTATAGGCTTCCTAGGGCGTATATAGTTTGATTACTATACTATATATAAGCGTTATAGTATAAAGGTATACCGTATAGGAGGAAGGGTGGACGCCGGAGGTAGATGCCGTAAGTTTAAATGTGCTGAACGTGTATAGACGTAGTGGTCGTCGTCGAGCTTTTGTTAGGACTTACCCTCTTAGCGAAAAATCTTCAACAAGCCGCCACGTTGTAGCGCTGACGCAGCGCAGCTGTATATATGTCTCTATATTTACTCTGGTAGTCTATTAACACAAACCTAATAAAACGCCAATAGCTATATGCTGTTACGGACGCTTTAAGTACGATATTACGACTACTTGGAGAAGAGTCGGCAGAAGCTAGTTAGTTGATACAGGCACGGTCCAGACTGGATCCGGTAGAACCATATGATAAAGAATGGTAACCAAGGTCATGTGATGTAATCTGTGTAATCTGTAAGATCTATAAGGAACGTCTTACGTACCTTATATACTTTATGTACCTTACATATAAGGAGGGTTTCTTAGGAGTACGGTTATATATTTAAAGGACCACAGTCCCTACCTAGATAGTTCTCTTCCTTATAGTAAATCTTAGAATATAATTAGAGTTAATATATTAGGTAACCACTCCACCAATTATTACTTATACTTATTACGTTGTTAACTTCGTTTAAATATCTATACACCTAGCCCATTAACAAACCTATCGTAGTTCCTGCTATAAGATTCCGTTATACATTCACTCCTGGTTATAGTATTAATAAGTTAAACAATATGCCACTAAAAGCACCCGTTATAACGCTATCTACGGCAGCTACAACCTTAGGGTCTAGAGGAGACACTAGCATAAGGGATACGGATTCACAGCTAGTCATGGTAGGTTAGTTACAGAAAATAGTTAATTAATTAATAGATAACAATTAACTACTTAAAGAAAGAATTAATGGAATTAGAGTGACTAAGGTTAAGTTACTATTAATCGAATGGTTCTTAGGAAAGAAGTTAAAACTTAAAGGATTCCTTACGCAAATGCACTTTAAGGTTATATAAGAAGGGGTAAAGTTGGTAACGCCTATGGACCAAGTGGCGTATATAGGACTATTCTTAACAGGAAGAGCACTTAAGTGGTTTAAACCTTACCTTACCAAAATCCAGATAAATAGAATGATAACTACTAACTAAGAAGTACGGTTTATGTTTACTAGTTAGAACGGGTTTGCGGAGAGACTAACGCAGATATTTAAAGACCTGGAAGCGATAGCTACAGCAGAACGAAAACTTTAAAACTTAGTATAACACACTTTAGCAATTAAGTACATAATATAGTTTTAGACACTCGCAATATAGATTAAGTAGAATAACAAGGTGCTTATGGCATAGTATAAGTAGGGACTTAAAGCAAAAGTCTAGGACATAATTATTTTAATAGAAGATGCAGAAAGTCTAAGAGACTTAATAGATTAATTAATAAAGATCAATAATAGGATCTATTAAAGGGAACAAGCTAAGAAAGGGTAAGACAGAGTTCTATAGTTATATAAGGCGTAGAGTACGCATTAATAGACATAGAGTGTTAGCGACTTAGTCAATTGAGGCACGAGCACGGCAAGAGGGACGCGCAAGCCTGTACAATTGGTAGTCTATAAACGAGGATCCAAAGCTAGAGAAAGGAAGGAGAAGAATAGCAGCGCCGCTTGATATTTTATGCGGTCCTTAAGTCATGTAACTCGCGTCTACCATAATCCACGTCTGCCAAGATCTACCGTTTTCCACCAGCGCCGTAATATTACCCCCCCCTCCGAAAAAGCCTGCCCTTAGGCTTTGTATATCCGTATTATGTCCATGGGGTATTCTTATCTTTATGCTTAATAGGCAGCCTATTATCTTCGCTATACTAGCACTCTATCTACTTGTTAAGGTACTTTAGGGGTCCAGATTCGTTAAGGTATTAGTTATAGAATTCTTTAAGCCTCTAGGGGCAGCCTATAAAGTTCTAAGCGGGGTACTAGGTTAGGTCTAGATTGTAGCCTTTCTATTAGATATAGTATTGTAGCGTTCCTTATACTAGTTTATAGGCTAATATTTTATTAACTTCCTATTTATCGTCGCTATTAACTTAAATTGGTAGGGGAGGCTTATTCTTTTATCTAGGTAGTGGGTTATTTACAGCCTTCCATAGCTTATCTGGTAAAAAGATAGGGTAAACCTTAATTAAGTCTGGGAGCTTAACCTTATATAAGTTACCTTCTTTATTAAGGATCTTATACGGTCCTACTATTTTATAGTCTAGTTTACGGCTAGGCCATTCTATCTTCTAGTTCTTTGTTATAACCTAGACCCTATTATCTACGGTAAAGTTAGGCTTACGCCTATGCTTATTTACCTACTATTCTATTAATCTCTAAGCCTTTTCTAGATTTGTATAGGCTACTATCTAGGCTTCTTCTAAGTGTTTAGCGTATTACTAGGCTTCCTTATAAGATAGTTTTTTATATACAGTCTATAGCCCCTCCGGTCTTTCCCAGTTAAAGCTTATATAGGGTAAGTATCCTATTTCTAGCTAAATAGGTACAAATCCCGTAGAGTTATAGGGTAGGGTTGCCTAGGCGTAGTCTATTAGAGGTAGTAGTTCGCCCTAATTATCCTAGAAGTAGTTAATAAAGGGCTAGAGCCTTTAGTCCAAGTATTAATTTATAATCTCCGTCTGCCCATCTATCTAGGAGTAGTATGCTATAAAAAGCTTTAGCTTAATACTAAGGATCCAAGTAAACTTATTCTAGAAGGCCAATATAAACTGCGGCCTATAATTGGATATAATAGTATCTAGTAGTCCATAAATTCGATAGATATAATGGATATATAATTAGGCTACCTCCTTGGCATTAATATCCTTATAATAGGGGATTAAGAATAGGTGCTTACTAAAATAGTTAACTAAAATTATTACTATATTATATCCGTCACGGTCTATAGGCAGCTTATAAAAGTCTATAGAGATATACTGCTAGGGGCGTTCTAGTATTAGGAATAGCTTTAATAGTCCTAGGGTTTTATCCCATAGAATTATAAACCTATAGTAGTTATTATAGTTCCGTATATAGCGGTTAATATCCATAACTATTCTAGGCCAGTAGTATTAGTCACCAATAATTTTGCGGGTCTTATTCTTTTTAGGATAAGCCATAGAGACCTAGGCATAAGCTTTAGCAATAAGCTAGGTCCATAAGTTTTATTTTTTAGCTACTAATAGCCGTTCCTAGTACTTAAGTAGTCCGTTTTTAAGGGATTATAGGCTGGCAATATTCTTTACCTTTTTACGGTACTCCTGTAAAGAGGGGGCCATTCGGTTTGCCTATAGTAATTTATTAATAAGGTTAAGTTCTATAGAGTTAATAGGATATATCTTAGCGTCTAAAGGGTCTATATTTAGTTCTGCCTATATCTAGGGGTTAAGGTGCTTTGGTCATAGTAGTATTTAGGTCTATAATAAGATCTTCGCAGCCGCCTAGTTACCTAGGTCCTGTTTACGCCTTATAAGAGTATCCGCACAGTTTATAGCGCCTGGTCTATATATAATTAAGAAGTTAAACTAAGATAGGATATCCGCCTAGCGTGCCTGCCAGGCTATAAGGGCCTTAGTTGTTATAAAGTATTCTAGGGCCTTATAATCTAAAACTACCTTAATGGGCTTAGGGGTCCCCTTTAGCTATATACGCCAGTGCTAAAAGCTAGAGATAATAGCCAGCATTTCTTTATTATGGATGTGGTAGTTTAGCTCGGCATCTATTATAGTCTTTAAATAGTATATAATAGGGTGCTATTCTCCGTCCGGTTACTTCTAGGAGAAAATACCGGCTATTACGCCGTCTAAGGTATTAGTTTCTAGCATTAAGGGCCATTCTAGGTTAAAGTAGGTAAGTAGGGGAGCTAATACCGGCCGTTTTTTAAGCTTATTAAAGGCCTGCATATATATGGCGTTAAAGTGGAATGGCCAGTCCTTCTTAGTAAGGTAGTTAAGAGGCTGGGTAATCCTACTGTAGTTCTTAATAAAGCATTAGTAGAAGTTATAGAAACCTAAAAATAATTACACCCCCTTTATAGTCCGTGGGGGTGTCCACTGGTTAATTATAGCCGTTTTCTCTAGGTTAGCTTTAATTCCGTTTATACTAATAATAAAACCTAGGTACTTTATACGCTTAACACTAAATTCTAATTTCCTAATATTGGCCTAGAGGCCGGCCTTGCGGAGCTATTATAGGACTTTATAGATATACTCTTTATATTTTAACTTATTCTTAGAGTAGATTATAATATTATCTAGGTAGGCTATATAGAAGTTATTAAGGTAGTTAAAGAGTATATTATTTATATATCGCCAGTACATAGCCAGTCCGTTAGTTAGTCTAAAAGGAAGCACTTTGTATTTATATATTCCATAATAGGTCCAAAATATAGTAAGATCTTCTAATCTAGGGTCCATCCTAATCTGGTAAAAGGCTTAACGGATATCAAGCTTAGTAAAGATCTTAGCTCTACTTATTTAGGTTAAAGTCTTATTAAGTAAGGGTAGTAGGTAGCGGTCCTTACGGGTTATATTATTTAGTTTATGGTAGTCAATATAGAAACGAAGTCCTCTATTTGGCTTTTTAGTAAAGAGAATAGGCGAGTTAAAAGGGGCTTAACTAGGTTCAATAAAGCCCTTATTTAGGTTATTAATAAGGCACTACTTTATAGCCTATAATTTAGCAGTGGACTGCTGATAAAGGAGGCTATAGCTAAGTATGTCTCCCTTATCTAGCTCAATCTTAATCTTGTAGTTATACAGTTAGTGAGGCGGAAGTATATTAGACGCTGCCTTAGAGAACACATCCTTAAATTTCTAGTATTAATAGGATAGTTTCTATTCTACCAGCTCCTTGTTTATAAGCTCGCCTTTCTATTTACTAAGCTCATTTTCCTTTTCCTTAATTATTTAATTAATTTTATATAAGCTAGTGGTAAAGACAATAATATTAAGTTAGACTAAGTTCTAGTAGAATCCTACGTGTTACGGCACTGGCAAATTGCCGTCAGATTGCCGTAAACTGCCGTTACGTGATGGTAAGTTGCGGCAAGTTGCCATTACGTAACCAGAAGATTGTATATAACTTTAAGCGGTGCTTCCATTCTTCTTATTTCCTTTCTTTAGCTTTAGATCCTTGTTTATAGACAATCTAATTATACAGGCTTGCGCGACCCTCTTACCATGCTTATGCCTTAATTAACTAAGTCGCTAACATTATCTAAAGCTCGTCACTACTCTTTCTTTCTAAGAAGGAACTTAAATATATCCATAAGGCCACAAATAGGATAAGGATATAGAATAGGACCCTAAGGACATTACTAGGACTATAAGGATAGGACAAACCCCTAAGAACCAAAAGAATATAAATAGAACGCGAAACCTAAGAATAGGACACGTATAGACCAGAACCCCTAGGAAATAAACAAATACCAAAAATTACCTAATACCCCTACCACTATGCTAAGAAATACAGCAGCTAGCAAAGCCGCTATAGGACCTACAAATACCTCTAATAGTAAAACAGTCGCCGTCTTAACCCCCCAGAAAGAGCTTATAGTAGCTAATGCTAAAATTAAACGGCTTTAAGAGCTGCTTAAAATTAGAGACACCCCTGTACCTAACAAAGAGTTATTAGATACCTAGAGACTTGCTATAGTCCTTAAGGCCTTAGCCTGATATATAGTATTAGCATTATTGCGGTCCGCGAAGGTTACGGACCCTCTATTACTTACAGACGGAACTAACCCTATATTTAATAATTAAAAGCTTTAACTGTAAGATAAACTTAAAGTTAATACGGACTACTTCCCTACTACTTAAGCTAAAATGGCCTACGTCTTTAGCTATACCGGCGGTAACATACAGACGCATCTACATCCGCAATACGCCTAGGACTTAGCAGACCCCTTTAAGATACAGAACGCCTGCCTTAATTATAAAGCCCTTAACATAAAAATAACGGAGACCTTTTTAGCCTTCTAGACCTGCTTTCTATACCTAGCTGGCTAAGCCTAAATCCCCTATAAAGACCTAATGCTAGACCTCTTTGACAAGCTTACCCTAGACCTATAGCGCGTCATACTACCAGTTTTCACTACTATATAGACGCTAAAGGTACTTACAGACTACTGCCTAGCTATTAACTAAGGCCTTTATTAAATTAAGGCATAAACTAAGCGGTATAAAGCTAGAAACTCTTTAAACCAGACTATAAGCAATATAAGAACAGCCAATAGTGCCCTAGTACGGGCCGCAACTCCCATAGCACCAACCATTCAGCCCGCCGTTAATCCAGTAACTAGTTGTATAGCTAGTCCTACTATAGGCCCAGTACAAACTCGGCCTATATATAGCAACCCCTATAAATAAGCCCTTAGTAATTAAGGAGCCTACTTCTTATATAGCCAGAAAAACCACTTTATAAAAGACTGCCTAATAGTAGTAAAGACAAACAAGGTCCTGTTAATTTAGAAAGATGGCATAGAGTTAAAAAAAGAGGAACCCTAGAGCAAGACTTCTCTCTAGGGTTAAAAGGAATTAATATATTACATATTAATCTAGGTTAGCTAGTTGGTGGAAGAAGCTGCACTATCCCTTATACTTTATTCCGCAATAGATATTAAGTTTTAACCTCTGCTTTGGCTGACTCTAAAGCAAATACCTTTACCTTAATAGATATACAGTGTGCTGTAAAGCTGGCTAACTTTTTAAATATACCCCTTAAGGAACTGCCTAAACCAATTCCTATTCGCGGGTATAACGGACGGATAGGACCACCTATTATGACTATCCTGCGGATTTACCTCCATGTAGATGGACGGAGGTAGTATAATATCCCCTTTCTTATTATGGACCTAGGAAGCCACAATATAATCTTAAAAAGAAAATAGCTAGCCTATCTAGGCTTACAGCTTAATATATAGAGTAGACAGCTTATCTAGCCTAAAACCCTACCCCCAACACCCTCTTTTATAAAGGAAATCAGCATTATAATAGAAAATCTTATACGGCTATAGATAGACACTATTTACTAGGCTAATACTAAGCGTAGAGACCAGGCTTTTAAAAAAGATATACAGCTTAATCCGCAACAGGTCCGTATACTACGCCGCCCCTAGACTACCAATATTATACTACCAGCACTAAAAACCTAGGAAGTTAGTAATAAGCTAGCTGGCTTAGGCCCTATATAGCTATAAAGAACAGCAAGGAATATTAGACGCCGTACTAAATAAATAGACTAAAAAGATAACTTATGGAAGATAGAATAAGAGCTAAGGAGGGCCGTAAGCCCTTCTCTATAAAATACGGTTTATAAAATGTCCGTAAAGAAACCTACAAACCTCCTACTAGTTAATATCTGCTATATTAGCGCTATAGGGTTCTACCAGAACCTAAAACGGCCTAATACTGTTACCTTTATAACCAACTTATACGAAATTAACCGGATAATTAAAGACAAGGAAGCCCTAGCCCGTAACTAGCTTAGTAGGGAAAGTGAGCTTATAAATAAGGAGCTAGTAGAACAAAAACTACCCCACTAGTACTAAGAATTTAAGGATATATTCTCTAAGGTAGCATCTAATATACTCCCGCCTTACTAACCGTACAACTACAAGATTAAGATTAAGCCAGATAAAGAAAACACCCTTAGCTATAGCCCCCTCCGCTAGTAATCTACTAACAAGCTATAGGCCACTAAGTAGTACCTTATTAATAACCTTAATAAGGGCTTTATTAAGCCTAGCCAAGTCCCCTTTACCTTACCCATTCTCTTTATAAAAAAGCCAAACAGCGGACTCCGTTTCTGCATTAACTACCATAAACTAAACTATATAACCCGCAAAGACTAATATCCGCTGCCCTTACTTAAAGAAACACTGGCCTATATAAGTAAGGCTAAGATTTTTATAAAGCTTAATATCCGCTAGGCTTTTTACTAAATTAGGATAGATCCCAGATCTAAGGATCTTACTATATTTTAAACCCGCTACGGATTATATAAATATAAAGTACTACCTTTTAGACTAACTAACGGACTAGCTACATACCAACAGTATATAAATAACATACTCTTTAACTACCTTAATAACTTCTGCACAGCCTACCTAGATAATATTATAATTTACTCTAAAAATGAACTGGAATATAAGGAGCATATCTATAAAGTCCTACAACGGCTCCGCAAAGCGGGTCTCTAGGCCAATATTAGGAAGTTAGAATTTAGTATTAAGCGCACTAAGTATCTAGGGTTTATTATTAGTATGGACGGAATTAAGGCAGACTTAGAAAAAACGGCTATAATTAATTAGTGGGAATCCCTAAGGACCGTAAAGGGGGTATAGTTATTCCTAGGTTTCTATAACTTCTACCAACGCTTTATTAAAGACTATAGCAAGACTGCTTGGCCTCTTAACTGCCTTACTAAAAAGAACCAACCTTTCTATTTTAATGCTGTATGCAAAAGGGCCTTTAATAAACTTAAAAAGCGGCTAGTCTCTACTTCGCTACTAGCCCATTTCTACTCAGAATGGCCCTTAATATTAGAAACGGATGCTTTAGATAGTATAATAGCTACCGTCTATTCCCAGAAACAGCTAAATGGAGAATAGCACCCCATTATATACTATTTAAAGACTATAATAGACGCTAAGCTAAACTACTATATCTATAACAAAGAGATGCTAGCTATTGTTTCTAGCCTTTAGCACTAGCATACACAGCTAAAAGGGACCCCTAAACCTATTTAGGTAGTTTTAGACTATAAGGCCTTAGAATACTTTATAATAACTAAAGCCCTTATAGCCCAGTAGGCACGCTAGGCGGATACCTTATCTTAGTTCCACTTCCAAATTATATATAGGCCAGGCGCTACTAACCGTGCGGGCGCTCTTATAAGGCATAAACAGGATATAGATAACTAGACAGCCGCGAAGATCTTATTACAGACTTAGACACTACTATAACTAGAGCATCTTAACCCCTAGATATGGGCAGAACTAAACACAGACTCTTTAGATACTAAGATATATCCTATTAACTCTACGGAACTTAACCTAATTAATAAACTGCTATAGGCAAACCGTACAGCCCTCTCCCTATAGGAGTACTATAAAAAGATAAAGAATGTTAACAGCCTATAGTCCCTTAAAAATGGATTGCTTAAGTACTAGGCACGGCTAGTAGTAGCAGAAGAACAAAATTTATAAACTCGGCTTATTGCTAAAGCGCATACTCAGATCTCTACGGCCTATCCCAGAAAAAATAAGACCCATAAGATTATTAGCAACCGTTATTACTAGCCTAGAATAGTTATAGATATTAATCGCTACGTACGGAACTGTGACAACTGCTATAGGTCTACAATTCCACAAGATAAGACCGTAGGACTGCTAAAACCACTCCCAATACCAGAGCGCCCCTAGCAGTATATCTCTATAAATTTCTACAAGCTACCTACAGACCGTAATGGATATAATATAGCTATAATCATAGTTAACCGCTTTAGCAAGCGCCCGTTCTTAATCCCATATTATAAAAATATCGATATAAAAGAGGTAGCCCAACTATACGTCCACTACGTCTACCGAATTTATAGACTACCAGATACTATCATGTCCAACTACGGCCTATAGTTTATATCGGCTTTCTGGAACGAGTTCACCTGGATTCTAGGCATTAAGCTAAAGCTTTTTACGGCATACCACCCCTAGACAGACGGCTAGACGGAGATTATAAACTAGTATTTAGACTAGAGACTCCGACCCTTTATTAACTACTTTTAGGACAACTAGGCCAAACTGCTACCTCTAATAGACTACACCCAGGCCACCCTACCCCACAACTTTATAGGATTTGCACTTATCCAGCTAGAAATAGGGTATTTACCCTATATAAGCTTTAACTAGGAAAGAACAGAGGAACCGCAGACTGTACGTAAAAGACTATCTCATAAGGAAGCCCAGTATTACGCTAAACGCTTAGAAGAAGCCTAGAAAGTAGCCCGCACAAACCTAGAAAAGGCCTAGAAAATAATAGAACAGTAGGTAAATAAGCATAGGCGTGAGCCTAACTTTACTATAGGCGATAAGGTCTGGGTTATAATAAAGAACTAGAAGATAGAGCGGCCTAGCCATAAGCTAGACTATTAGATAGCAGGACCGTACGAAGTTCTTAAAAAGAGAGGCAACTTATATAAAGTAAAGCTCCCGGATTTAATTAAGGTCCACCCTAAATTCTCGTCAGATAAGCTACGGGAAGCTATAAACAACCCATTACCTGGACAAAAGAATAAACCGCCCCTGCCAATTTAAGTTAATAGTAACGATAAATGGGAAATTAAAGAAATACTGGCCTATAAACTTGTATAAGGAACACTAAAGTACCGCGTAAGTTGGAAAGGATATAATCCAGACCCTACCTGGTACCCCGCATAGAATTTTATAGGTAGCCCCCATAAGTTATAAGAGTTCTATAGCCGTTATCCTAACAAACCTAGACCGCTAAAGTACTTAGATAAGTAGATAGAGTGCTAGCATAGTAAAGATGATAAGTTACTAGTAGAGTATAAAGATAAGAACGCCCTATGGGGGTAATACGGATATACAAAGCCTAAGGGCAGGCTTTTTCCAAAGGGGGAGTAATATTACAGCACTGGCAAATTGCCATTAGATTGCCGTAAACTGCCGTCACGTAATAGTAAGTTGTGGCAAGTTGCCATTACGTGACTAGAAGATTGTATATAACTTTGAGCGGTGCTTCCGTTCTTCTTGTTTCCTTTCTTTAGCTTTGGATCCTCGTTTATAGACAATCCAATCGTACAGGCTTGCGCGACCCTCTTGCCATGCTCGTGCCTCGATTGACCGAGTCGCTAACACTACGGCGCTAATACAGCAGATATTAACTAGTAGGAGGTCCGTAGGTTTCTTTACGGACTATTATTAGGCCGTATTTTGCGGTCTAGGGTTTATAATCTTTCTTAGCTCCTATTCCATCTTCCGTAAGTTATCCCTCCGGTCTATATATTTAGTATAGCATCTAATACTCCTTGCTATTCTTTATAGCTATATAGGGCCTAAGTTCCCTATGGGGAGCTCCACTAGCTTTTTACTAACTTTTTTAATCTCTAGTGCGGGTAGCATAATATAGGTAGTCTGGGGGCGGCGTAGTATATAGACCCGTTACGGATTAAGCTATATATCTTTCTTAAAGGCCTGGTCCCTACGCATAGCATCGGCCTAGTAAACGGTGTCTATCTATAGCCGCACAAGGTTTTTTATTGTAATGCTGATTTCCTTTATAAAAGAAGGTATTGGGGGTAGGGTTTTAGGCCAGATAAGCCGTCTACTCTATACATTAAGCTGTAAGCCTAAATAGGCTAGCTATTTTCTTCCTAAGATTATATTATGGCTTCCTAGGTCCATAATAAGAAAGGGGACATAATACTACCTTTGTCCGTCTACACAGAGGTAAATCCGTAAGATAGTTATAATAGGTGGTCTTATCCGTACGTTATATCCGCAAATAGGAATTGGTTTAGGCAGTTCTTTAAGGGGTGCATTTAAAAAGTTAGCCAGCTTTATAGCATACTGTGTATCTATTAAGGTAAAGGCATTTGCTCTAGAGTTAGCTAAAGCAGAGGTTAAAACTTAATATTTATTACGGAATAAGGTATAAGGGATAGTGCAGCTTCTTCCACTAACTAGCTAACCTAGATTAATATATAATATATTAATCCCTTTTAACCCTAAAGAGGAGTCTTTCTCTAGGGTTCCTCTTTTTCCGACTCTATATTATCCTCCTAGATTAATAGAACCTCGCCCGCTTTTGCATTTGTTGGGCAATCCTTTATAATATAGCCCTTCTAACCATAAGAGAAGCCAGCTCCCTAATCACTAAGGGCCTATATATAGGGGTTGCTATATATAGGCCGAGCATTTGCTAGACCTATAGTAGGACTAGCTGCACAGCTAGCTGTTAAATTAACGGCGGGCTGTATGAATGGTGCTATAGGGGTTGTAGATCTTACTAGGACGCTGTGGCCTGTTCTTATAATACTTATATTCTGGTTAGCAGAGCTTCTAGTCTTATACCGCTTAGTATATGCCTTAATTTAACAGAGGCCCTGGTTAATAGCTAAGCATTGGTCCGTAAGTTCCTTTAGCATCTATACAGTAGTATAAACTAGTAGTACAGCGCGCTGTAGGTCTAGGGTAAGCTTATTAAAGAGGTCTAGCATTAGATCTTCCTAGGGAATTTAAGCTTATCCGGCTAGATATAGAAAGCGGGTCTAGAAGACTAAGAAGGTCTCTGTCATTTTTATATTTAGGCTTTTATAATTAAGCCGGGCGTTTTATACTTTAAAGGGGTCCTTATAAATAGAAGATAGGTAGTTGATTATCTCTTTTTATAAGAGGAAGGGGTTTGCTAAGTCCTGGGCGTATTGCGGACGTAGGTGTATCTATACGTCACTGCCGGTGCAGCCGAAGACGTATGCCATTTTAGCTTAGGTATTAGGAAAGTGGTCCGTATTAACTTTAAGCTTGTCCTGTAATTAAAGCTTCTAGTTATTAAATATAGGGTTGGTTCCGTCTATAAGCAATAGGGGTCCGCGACCTTTGCGGACCGCAATAATGCTAATACTATACATTAGGCTAGGGCCTTAAGGACTATAGCAAGTCTCTAGGTGTCTAATAACTCCTTGCTAGGTATAGGGGTGTCTTTGGTTTTAAGCAGCTCTTAAAGCCGTTTAATTTTGGTATTAGCTACTGCGAGCTCTTCCTAGGGGGTTAAGATGGCGACTGTTTTACTATTGGAGGTATTTGCGGGTCCTACAGCAGCTTTGCCGGCTGCTGTATTTCTTAGCATAGTGGTAGGGGTATTAGGTAATCTCCGGTTGTTTATTTATTTTCTAGGGGTTCTGGTCCGTACGTGTCCTATTCTTAGGTTTCGCGTTCTATTCGTGTTCTTAGGGTTCTTGGGGTTCTGTTCTTTGTCCTTATAGATATATTTAAGTTCCTTCTCAGGAAGAAAGAGTAGATAAGCTTTGGATAATGTTAACAACTTAGTTAATTAAGGCACGAGTACGGCAAGAGGGACGCGCAAGCCTATATAATTGGTAGTCTATAAACGAGGATCCAAAGCTAGAGAAAGGAAGGAGAAGAATAGCAGCGCCGCTCAATATTTTATGCGGTCCTTGAGTCACGTAACTCGCGTCTACCATAATCCACGTCTGCCAAGATCCACCGTTTTCCACTAGCGCCGTAATATAGAGTTAGAAACTATGGAATAGTAGGCCAAAGCTAATAGACTTAAGCGGCACTAAAGAATCTAAAAGATGGAATAAGAAACCATAGAAACCTAGAGGTTAAGGATTAAGTAATTACAGGACCAAGGAGCAGAGGCTAAACTAGGGATCTTATTAATAGAAGACGCTTAGGCGGACTCTATAACAAGAAGAATGGTTTAAAAAAGGAGCTTATATAAATTATGGAAAACATGGTTATTTTACTAGAGACTATAGATAGAGGTAGTTAGAGTAACCACGCGGTAAAGGGCACTAGGTCGTTAGAGTATAATAACGCGGATATAGGAATATTACGCGGGACTAAAGAGTGTTCAATTAAGCGCTTTGCATTTTATTATAATAATGCATGCTAAATTTATAAGGACGCTAAGTACGGCGCAAGCTATTGGCTACAGGAGCTAGAGTTAAGAGGACTTAAAGAAACCAGAAAGTTAGATAAAGAATAAGATTAACTCTATAAGCTAGATTAAGGTATTACAGTAATATACAGACAAAGATTAGTAATATTAATAATGGAGTTAGAATACTTATTAATTAATAGCAATAAGGAAGAATAGAAGGCTAACTAGGGGTACTTAAACCTTAATAACATAACAGAAGTAGAAACTGGGACCACTATAGAACGCGGTTTAGTAACGGGCATTATAATACCATTAGATACAGTATCTATTGCTTTATAAGATAAAAGAAGCAATATCTAGAGACAATTAAGCAAGCAGACAACTACTAGTGCTAGCTTACCACTTAATAAAGGCAAAAGGCTACAGGCTTAAGATTCTTAAAATGAGATAAGATATACCTAAGAACCCATAACAGACGAGAACCAATAGGAAAGGGCAGTAACTTAGTTTAAAGGCAAACGAATAAGTATAGGACGCAAGTTTAAGAACTACAAGTTTAGGGAATAAGTAAAAACGTTAATCCTAGGTAAACGCAGTATTTAGCCTAAAGATTAAAAAGTTAATATAGGAATTATAAAGCAAGATAACTTTAAGGATCTAGCTGCAAGACACAGAAAACAAGAAACTATAGATAAATTTAGAGTAAGAATTATTGCATAGTAAGAGCAAAAGCTAGACAAGAGATTAGCTACACTAGGTTGTATAAGGGACAGAGTACCTATATAAAGAATTACTAATAGGCCTAAGGCAGGGACGCCTAGAGCAAAATAGCTAAATAAACTAAAATAAGAAGAGGATCTATGGATTCTAACTAGATTTAAAAAAAGACATACCAAAGGATATTATAACGCAGCAATAATAAGGTACTTTCTTATAGATAGACTATATACACTAAACTAGTTGTACGGAAAGTGGTATAGGCAATGACACAGTAATAAGTAGGAAGATTTCTATATATGGCTAGATAAAAGAGTTATCTAAGACTAACCTATTATAGAGAAATGCATAAACCATATTAAAGGAGTATTAATTATAATATTAAGGAACCTAGAAGATGGATCTAGGGACTAGAAAAATAAGAGGTAAATCTTAGTACCCGCAAATAAAAAACTAGCAGTTAGGTTGGCAAAATAGAGGTTTAAACTTAAGAGTAAAGACGAGCTAAGAGTTAACCTAAGTCACTTAGCGTATTATACACTATTATAGATAGCTTATGTAGATAATATATATAATATGCATTAAGCACTAAAGGATAAAAACTGGAAGTACCCTATAAGGATATATTGGGCACCAGAAGAGAAGCGGTTTAGAGACGCTAAGCATATGCATAGATAGCACCTAGTAGAAGTATAAAGTTAAGGAGACCTAATACTTTAACCAGAAAGATTCCTTACGGAAGAATGCCTAGATGGATAATAGTGGTAGAATTGTCTAAAGAACACTTGTCTATAGTACGTAAAGGAAAATAAATGAACTAAGTATTAGCTATAAGAGAACCAAGTATAAACAGGATCTAGTAGCCAATAGTTAAAAAAGGGGAAGGCCTATAGGACCAAAGGGAGCTAGTGGTAGAGCCTTAGACCCTTAAGGGAATTATAGGTTAACACCTAAATTTATAAGTTAAATAGCAAGATTAATAGTTTGAAGCATTAGTAGATAGTAGAGTAACGAGAAACTATATATTACTAGTAGCAGTTAAAAGGATAGGGTTACCATATAGACAAAAGGAACACCTATATCTAGTTATAACAATTTTAGGAGATCTAATAGCCTATAGAGGAGGAATTATTAATCTTAAAATAGGACCTATTTAGTTAACTATTAAAGGGAGACCAGTCAGAATGTCTTTTAATATCCTACTATTAGGACAGGATAAGGCAATACTAGGAATACCTTAGTTACAGGAATACAATCCAAAGATTAATTGGGTTATAGGTTAGGTTAATATTAGAGATACTTAACAACGCAAAATGCAACAGCAAACTAAGTTAGTATAGTACCAAGTTAGAGCAACAAACAAAGAGACTAAGCGAGGCTTAAGTTATATACTAAAGAGATACCATAAGTATAGCAAAAAGTTATAGTTACTAGAAAGTGAAAAGCTGTTAGAATATACAGCATAGGACTATAAGATAGAATTAGAACTAGGAACAAGTCTAAGGTTCTTTTTAATCTATAAGTTTACTAAAACAGAGTTAGTAGCGCTTAAGGAGTTTATCCAGGAAAACTTATAGAAGGGATATATTAAACCGTTACAATTGTTAGCAGAGTATCTAGTACTGTTTATCCTAAAGAAAAACGGAAAACTTAGGATGTGCATTAACTACAGATAGTTAAACAGCATTACTAAGAAGGATAGATATCTTTTACCCTTAATTAGCGAAATCTAAGATAGGATAGGCAATGCAAAGATCTTTATAAAGATAGATCTGAGATAGGTATGCTATTAGATTAGGATTAAGGAAGGCGATAAATAGAAGGCAGCCTTTAGGTTAAAGGAAGAACTATATAAACCATTAGTTATATAATTTGGGCTTATAAACGCATTAGCAACGTTTTAAAAGCGAATTAATAGTATGTTAAGAGAACACCTAGATAAGTTTATTATGGTATATTTTGATAATATTATTATCTACTTAATAAGTAAGGAAGAGCACGGAGAATACGTTAAATGGGTCTTAAAGAGACTATAAGAAGAAAAGATGCTAGTAGCAATTAAGAAATGCGAGTTCTTTACTAGGAAGACTAATTTTATTAGATTTATTATTGAACTAGGAAAGATTAGTATAGACCTAAAGAAAGTTAAAGCTATAGTAAGTTGGCAAGAACCAGAGAACATTACATAGTTAAGATTGTTCCTAGGGTTTTGCAATTACTATAGGAGGTTTATAGCACAATAGTTAAAGAGCATTAAATTATTTACAAGGCTTACAAAAAAGGAGGAACCGTGGACATAGGGAAATAAGTAAAAGAAACTGTTTTAAGAACTTAAAGAGCTATTTACCCAAGATCTAATCCTTAAGATCTATAAACTAGAGTTAGAGACAGTTGTGGAAACAGATATATTAGACTTCGCACTAGGAGCATATTTACTATAGAAGCATTTGGACGTATAGCACCCAGTAGCGTACTATAGTTGGAAGATAACACCACTAAAGTTAAACTACGACATCTATAGTAAGGAATTACTAGGTATAGTTATAGCACTTAAGGAATAGAGAGCATTCTTATAAGGTATAGAAAAACCATTTATGGTTAAAACGGATTATAAAAACCTAATAGGGTTCCTAATAACCAAAGAACTAAACTAAAGATAGGTTAGATGGGCAAAAATGCTTACAGAATATTACTTTAAGATTTAGTATACCAAGGGTACAGATAATACACAATTAGATGCTCTAAGTAGAAGGGCTAAACTACAAAACAAAGAAAAGCCGTTAGGAGCAATATTACGCAAAGACAAAGATGGAGTGATTAGGTACAATCACCCCAAAATTATAGTAACTAGAGAGGAAAGCTAGACCTACAAGTCACTAGAGAGCGAGTGGTTATAAAGGATCTAAGAAGCATAAAATAAAGATCTGGAGTTAGAGCAGTATGAGAATTAAGAAGCTATATACGTGCCACAGTTAATAGCAAAAGAGTTTATAAAAGAGTTTTATAAAGGAATGACATAGGGACACAATGGAGCTATAGGTGTAGTGTTAAGACTTTAAGAGGAGTATATTATTTAAGGAATCTGGGGACTAGCAAGATAAGTTATAAAGGAATATTTAGATTGCTAGAGGAACAAACCAATAAGGCATAAGCTGTATAGAGGGCTACAACCTATTAAAACACTAGGAAGACCATGGGAGGTTATATTATAGGACTTTATTATTAAGTTACTAAAGTTAAGAGATCCTATTACTGGATAAGATTACAATGTAATCTTAGTAATAGTGGATAAGCTAACAAAGTAGGGATACTTTATAGTGTATATAGAAGAAATATCCGTAGAAGATATAGCTAGAATCTATATTAAAGAAGTGTTTATAAGACATGGAGTACTAACAAAAATTATATTAGATAGAGATCTGAGATTTATAGCAGTATTCTAAGAAGTATTCTTAGCAGAATAAGGGGTTTAAGCAGTGACATTAACTGTATATTACCTACAGATAGATAGTTAGACAAAAAGACTAAACTAGACACTAAAGCAGTATCTAAGGCATTATATTAATTATATATAGAACAATTAGGTATTATTATTACTAGTTATATAGTTCGCATACAATACTACACTATAAGAAGGGATAGACACATTACTTTTTAAGGCGAATTACGGATACGAGCTAAGAATATTATTATTGCTATAATAAGCTAAGAAAACAAGTAGCACAGCTAAAGAAAGAATAGAGACGTTAATAAATCTCTATAGTTACCTTAAAAGCATAGCAAGACTAGTACAAAAAAGAATAAAAAGGTACTATAATGCTAAGAGATCTAAGGAACCAGATCTTAAGGAGGGGGATAAAGTGTAGCTACTATATAAAAATTTTAAGAGTTGACGACTAAGCAAGAAGTTAGACTATATTAGACTAGGACCATTTACAATCCAAGTAAAGATCTTAGAAGTTATATACAGACTTAACTTACTAAAGAAGATAAAGATCTACCCGGTACAGCATATTGCAATACTAGAACTAGCACATAGAAATATTAAGCCACTAGTTTATAAGGCAGATATATATAGAGGATAGGAAGAAAATAAATAGGAAGTTTTAAAGATCATTAGTTATAAAAACGTTAATAATAAAATATAGTATAAAGTAAAGTAGATAGGCTATAATAAGACTACCTAGGAGCTACTAGATAATTTAAAAAATGCTATAAGAAAGGTATAGGAGTATTGGAAGAAAATAGGTTAGGCAGTATTAATAAAGAAGAATTGCTAAAGAACGAGTTACTTAAGGGGGACCTAAGAGGAACACCTGCTAATGTATTTAGAGTTATTTTCTTTTCTATTAGAAGAGAATCCGTTCTTTTATTACCCAGTTCCTAAAGATCTTATTCTATGAGTTTCCACTTCTTAGAACAAACCTTCTTATATACCTTCTCAAGATAAAGAAGACGAGCATAAGCGTTTTAATAGGCCTTTAGGGCACGGCACTCTTTGTTATAGATGTGAGCAAGACAGAGCTTATTATTATACTAAAGCTGGTAAATCTCAGCCAGAGCCTCTAAGAGCTTACCATTAAGCTTTATAGCGGTAGATTAAACCCGGGACCCTAGCAGTAATTAATGAGGGTACTTAAAGACTGTTAAGAATAGTAGGACGCGCATACTTAGCGTTAGATACGGAACAAATATTATAGGAGGATCGCATATTCGCTCGCGTATACTTAGCGCAAGAGGATGGTTATTAGTTAATGGGTAATATAATCATAACATATACTAACCCCTCTTTTATACAATGAGAATAGGAAGGTATAATCTTACCTAGCAACAGAATAACCGCTATAGTATAAGACTGATATTTAGCTAAGGTAGAAGGAGAAGTTTTAGGAGCTTTAGATGCTTTAGGTATAGTAAGCAATAATATTAACTAAATTAGTTAGACGGACATTATACCTCTAGTAAACAACTTAGAGATACTAGGAATCTTTAAGGACAAAGATAAAGAGGAGGGAGATAGTGTTACGGACGCTTTAAGTACAATATTACAACTACTTAGAGAAGAGTTAGTAGAAGCTAGTTGGTTAATATAGGCACGGTCCAGACTGGATCCGGTAGAACTATATAATAAAGAATAGTAACCAAGGTTATATAATATAATCTATATAATCTATATAATCTATAAGAAACGTCCTATATACCTTATATACCTTACGTACCTTATATACAAGGAGGGTTTCTTAGGAGCACGGTTATGTATTTAAAGGACCACAGTCCCTACCTAGATAGTTCTCTTCCTTATAGTGAATCTCAGAATATAATTAGAGTTAATCTGTTGGGCAACTACTCTACTAGTTATTACTTATACTTGTTACGTTGTTAACTTTATTTAAATATCTACACACCTAGCCTATTAACGAACCCACCGTAGTTCCTGCTACAAGGTTCCGTTATATATGCTAGGTCCCTAGGCTTTACCACATGGAGGTATAGAGGCCGATTTTATTAAGCCTTTATAATTAAGTAATTTACTATACTAAAATATATTATAATTAACCGCTACCTAGCGCTCTAACTTTATTAACTTTAGAGTTGCCCCTTATACCTTAATAAAGTTATAATTATTAATTTATGTCTAACGTCTAACATAGTCCTTTTTAAAGTCTATATAGATTAATAATACTAAATAGGAGTATAAAAAACCTCTAAGGGAGATGTAAGAGGTAATGCTTCTAAATAGTATCTATACTATATTAACGAGAGGAAAAACCACCGTTAGATTACTGCTTTAAGACTTAGTTCTATATAAGAGAGTATTTAAAATACCTATCTTACCCCGTCTACCATTTATACTATACCTTTATACCTTATATAAAGGGTCGGTCAAATTAGAACTAAATTAATTAGTAGCCTATATATAAGAATTATAAACTAGAGAAAAGAAGAAGGAAAGAAGAAAGGGGTAAAGGGTGTTATAACTTTATACTTCCTACTAAGGATTAGAGTATGGTAGAAGTTGGTAAAAAATAGTAGAAAAGTAAAAGGTAGTAGAAAATAGTAATATATAGCAATATATAGCAATTTTAGAAGAGTTTAGAATTTGTTAGTTTCACAAGGTGATATCACGTAGCTACAGTTTGTAGATAGTATAATGTTGTTCAATTGTTCTTAAGTCCTGTCAGGAAGGGTGAGGAGCTTAAGGATCCTTGCCACGCTAGTGCCGCGGCATCACGTGACCACATGTGATATACTCCTAACACTAATAACTCTTTTTTTATAGACGCCATCTATATATAAATAATGCAATTAAGCGTAATAAATATTAATCCTCCTTATTCACTATTGCCATTATAGTATAAGTCTTGCTATTCCAAAATTTGCCTCTTAGCATATAGTACTTCCTTATAAGTGTGATGGCTTATATAAATGTCTCTAAACCAAAGTTTATGGAATGCTATCTTATAAAGATACTAAGCTAAAGAGAAGAAGAAGAAGAACCGTTTAGGGGTTATAGGTGGACATCTTGCAAGGGCCGCTAAGGCGCTAGCAGTAGGCGAGCTAATAGCAATTTTCTATGCCGGGCATAAAAAATCCTAATTGGTTGGCAGAACTTAGGGTTAGCAGACCGAAATTATTAAATATGGCCTAAGAATTACATGTGGAAAATGACCTTAAATTGCTATATCTTCTACTCCCTCTTAACCCAACCTTTAACTTATATATGTAGAGTATTTGTGTTAATAAACGTTTCTAGAGCCTTGTTTAGGTTTGCCTTTTTATTATATCTGCTAAATTATCTTGGCCATTAATCTATTAAATTTTAAAGAGTTCTTGCCGTTTATAGGATTGCTAAAGTGCTATAATATTAATTATAAGGCGCTTCTCCTTTATGGTACTAAGCTTAACTAAACACTTATAGAGGGAATATAAGTCAGTGTATACGATTGTAGGGATAATGGGAAGTTTAAGTCAATCTGTAATTATCTTTAGGGTAGTTCTAATTGCCATTGCTATATTAACTCTGCTAACTATTCTATATATCTCTGATACTAGAATGCTTTAAGTAACGCGCTTACTCTTAGTTAAGCTCTAATGGATAAGATTGCCGTGGATTATAAAGTTATTCTCTCCAGTAGATTTGTTTATAATGATAATCTTATAACCTAACTAGGAGCTAAAATCTTTATTATTTGTAAACGATCTATTAATAAATATAAATAGCTTGGCGGTGGGAAGATGAATAGGTATATAGAGTAGTCCCCAATTAAGATGGTTTATTTGCTAGGAAAGATGTTTATTTAGGGCAAAGGCGTTATCCTTGGTTGGTTTCTGGTGTTAAGCGGCAATAGAGAGATTAAATAAAGTCTTGGGTTAATAGATAGAAGCAATATAAGCTCCGTAAGCGCGTTGCTCTACATATCCTAGCTTTAAAGAATTATTGTTAATAACGTTAATCTTCTTGCCTTAACCCTTCTGGCGTAAAGTAATAGAATCCTTGTTTAGGGAGAGGATGTATCTATTAAAGAGTAATGGTATTGTTGAATTAAGCTTTTTCTTTAGCTTTGCCATAAGATTTGCCTTTACTAGCTTATCTTCTTTAAGAGCTAAGAATTGGTTGTCTCCTAAGATAATTGTATTATTAGTTTATATGTTAATAATTCTAAATAGAGTTCCTGTAGTTGTGATAAGGAAGCAGGGATTAAATATAGAAGTAGTTATTAAAAGCTTCTCTTTGTGGTGCTTGCTGTAAGTAGCCTACTAATAAGTTCCTACCTCTGCGATTCTATATAATGGCTTAAGTATAATTATAATTGTATCTTTGGGATATTGGTAGCGAATTTGCTTTGGAAGATATGCCAATATTAAGCGCTGAAGGTGCGTCTCTAATTGGGTATAGGCCTAAGTGATATCTTATAAATAAACCGCCATTCTATTCTTTATTAAGAAGGAAGCTAACGCAATAATAACTTATTAACTAGCTTGTTAAATTGTAGGAGATTATATAAGAATTACCTTCTTGCTATTATTGTTATAGCCCTAGATAATAAGCCTTAATTTCTTAAATAGGGCGTTAGTAGCTTTACCCTTAATCTTATTAACTATTCTTAACTTAAAGATATGAACTCTATTAAACTTAGTAGGGTTATACTTCTTAAATTTAAAGACTCCTCTTATAATGAGACTATCAATCTCCTACTTGTTAGATGCTTGGAAAGGAGCTTCTAGAGTTATAATACGGCCTTTCTTTTAGAGCTGTTTTATACGCTTAAAGTTAGCCTTCTCTTTAGCTATTATAAAGGCTATTAATACCTTAACTCTACTCTTAATGGCGGCAACGAATTGCTCTTTAAAATTAATAAGATGTTGGTGATTTTATAATCCTTTTAGGCGACCTCTACTGCGTTATAGTTGCGGCATATTTACTATAATTATATTAGAGTTGTAGTTGCCTTCTGGAGTATATTAATTATGGTTCTCTTCTAGGGCATCCTGTAAAGGCTTAAAACTGTTATCTTTGTAGTAAGGCTTAATAACAGTTAAATGGAACTAAGTGGGTCTGTAAGGCATCTAAATAGTATAAGTTTAACTATTAATTGTAATAAGTTAATATGGGCCTAACCATCCTCCCTTTTTATGCTATACGCGTACCTTAGACTGGAGTGGCAGATTAAGCGTAGTTAAGGTGTTTGGGCCATTTCTTATTCCTAGTGCGTCGTTGACCTGGCGTGTGGCGTAGAGATATCAGACCTCCTTTATTGCCTTATAAATAGCCTTAGCTTATTGCACAATAGAGGGAGATAGTAGAGAATTATTAGTTATTTAAGGGTAGGCGCTAAAGACTAGTAATATGGGTATAAGTCCATCCAGGCTAGTGGAATTGTTAACGGCTTTAATAGCCGTTTATAAGGTAAGTTCTTTGCTAGCATCCTCTAGTTCTAAAGAGATAATCTTATATACGCGGTATAATGGCGTGTGATATCGCTCCACTTTTCTAACACTATTATATACCTTAATAGGGACTTCCTTGACCTTAATTGCCATTACCTTTATCTATTATTAAAACTCTATAGATAAGAAGTTCTTTCCTATATTATAGATGATTTAATTAAGAGGTCCTAGGTAGATATTAATCTAGTATAATTAAAGGGTATCCTATGCGTTCCTAGCTGATATATCCTTTAAGAAATATACGGCTTGGAAGGAGGTTAAGAAGTTAATAACTTGGAGTACTAGCTTGCCGCTAAGATATATAATATTAATAATAATATAGAAGTTAAAGTTGTAGTTATCTTTAAGGGTGAACTTAAATTGGCAAGGGGACTTCTAGTTTATTTAGCAGTAATGGCAGTACTTTATAAGATGTTTAATTGCCTTAACCTTAACTTTATAACCTGCTTACTAAAGAACCCTAAGCAATTAGTAAATGGATAGGTGGCTAAAATAATGGTGTAGTTGATATAGCTCTAACTTAGTTAAGTGGCTTTAAGTAACGCTTTTTTCTAGTTAATAAAGGAGCAACTAGGGGTAACCCTATTTGCGTATAATGGGTACCTAATTATCTCCCTAAATAAGTATATTCTTAAGGTTGTTAAGTTTAACGCCTAATTTATCTATATCTCTAATGTAAAATAGAAATGGAGTATTTGTGGGAATAATGTGGAAAGTAATGTACCCTAAGGGGGTTTTAACCTTAATTGTGCTAAAAGAGATTATAGTACCCTTGCTAAAACGAATTGTATATTAGCCTGCTATTAATTGGTTAATCTAAATAAAGCAATTAAGCTGCTAAAGAGCTTAAACTTAAGGTTCTCCTACTGTAGATATTCCTGCGGCTCTAGTATCTGGTATAATACTATAGAAGACATTTGCCGAGTATCTATTATTAAAGGAGAACACGGAACTCTTCTTTAGCTTATTAAAGATATCTAACTTTGTAATAGCATAGAGTGTAAATTGGTTATTAAGAACAGTAATAGTTTGTATGCTATTTACCTTACCATACTTAGTAAAGTATTGGTTGGGAGAGTAGTCCTCAATTTCTATATCCATAAGGAGCTGTTTAGCCTCATTAACCTTACCCTTAAGGTCTTTTATGCCTTTATATTAAACCAAAAAGCTTTAGAAGTAGGCCGTAGTAACTTTATAATTTCTAACATTTCTTATACTCTGGCGAAACTTGTTATATACATCCTTTTGCTTATTAAGAGAGTGCCTAGTTAACTAGCAATTTGGCTTCTTGCAAATATAGCACTTTTTCTAGCAATTACTTTAAAATGAACCTCCACAAGGACCTCCACAATTGCCTTATAGTCAACGTTAATTATACCCTCTGTTATATTGCCTACTATAGCCACCGTATGTTTAATTAGTCCAGTTGTAATTATATTAGTTGGGAATACTAGTTTAGATAGGGTTTTTGGTATAGAACTATTAAGATTCTTATATTTGCATCACAGTACCTACAGCAGAGCATAGTTCGGCATATACTCCTTTAAATGTATCTGCAGGTTTATATAGCGCCAAATTACACTTAGGAACGCCACGGCAGGCTAAGATAACCTAGTCCCTTAAACTGTTCTTATTTTAGTAGGTTTTAGTAAGACCATATTGGATTTTCTAGAGGTTATTAAAGAGTAGTTAAAGGCACTTTAAATAAGTCTTTGTTATATTAGAAGCAATAACTCTCTATAATATAGTCTCCTGCTATTTAGATATATAAAGTTAGCAATTCTTATTAGTCTTAAAGTGGGCTCTAGTGAGCTAAAGTATTATATTAAAGCTATAGTTTCTACCTACAATCCGGTTATAATAGAATGTTGCCACCCGTCCCTTTAACATAATAGAGAAAGCATAATAGAACTAGTGGCATTAAATTCCGACCTTATTACAACAGTTATAAAAAACCTGTAGTTTTGCTTTAAGTATATTATACAGTTCTCCTCTAAACTTCTTCTCTTTGTCTAAATATACCTTTATTAGATTTATAACTTCTTATAGTAGAGGCTTACTGGTTGGCTAAAATGGAAGAGTTGGAGGTGGTGGAGGTAGAGGAAGAGCACCTTTAGGTAGGAGAGCGCCTCTAGGTAGGGGAGTACCTCTAGGTAGGAGATTAGCGTTCTAGGGGTTTTGTTCCAAATTAAAGTTGCCCTCCAAAGAATATGGGTTAGTTTTAGGTTTTCATAGTTAATATATAATCTTAGCTTCCGTCCATACTAGTTCTTCTATACTAATAATAACGGCCTAAATATTCCTGGTAATTGGATTACTGTTCTTAGTAATATATACCCCATTCCTATAAAGGAAGTCTCAGAAATTTTAAATAATATTAACATTGCCAAGCGCCTAGGTATTGGCGGTCCATCCTATAAAATCCCCCCTAAAATATTCCCATAGCTGTAAATTAGTGTAGTGTTTACTTTGGTAGAATAGAATATGGTATAGGAGAAAACCATTAACTTGTTTTGCGGTACAAGTTGTTATATTAAAGGTAAATTCATCCCAATCTTTATCAATGAGTTTCGCGTATATAGCTACCCCTAGTAGTAAGGAGTCTCTTTAGTTATTTAGAGTAGTTATAGCTATGTTCTTGGAGGAAGGGAAGTATTATTAGTATAGGGATTGTCGTTTGTTGTTTAGTATATATTTAGACAAGAATCTGCGATTATAGGGCTTAGGACTAGTTCTGGCCTTAAATCGCGAAGACTTGTAAAGTGTATTGTTCTGTGTAATAGACGCAAGAATCTATAATCTAGGAAAGGCTTAGGACTAGTTCTGGCCTTTAGATCCTTAGATTTATGGAAGAGTTCTATTTAAGGTTTAGGACCAGTTCTAACCTTAAAAAACAGCTTTCTCTAGCATGAGTAGCACTGGTACAGTGGCTTGTCTCTTCTTGGTAGAATACCTAGCTGTTCTGTGGTATAACAGTAAAGTTAACTACTAATCAGTGTTGGTTTTACAAGGTGATATTATGTAGCTATAGTTTGTAGATAGTATAATGTTGTTTGATTATTCTTAAGTCCTATTAGGAAGGGCGAGGAGCTTAAGGCTCCTCGCCACGCTAGTGCCGCGGCATCACGTGACCATACGTGATATACTCCCGACAGAATTATAGTACTATAATATTACCTCTTCTCCTTAAATAAACGCTTGTCCTTAAGTGGGTAAGTTGTTATTTATATAGTCCTTTATGTCTATATTATCCTCCTTATATATATATACTATATAACTCGCTTACTATCCCTTATTATATATTTCTACTAGTGCTATTATAGCCCATACTATCTATATTAGTCCTTTAAGCTCCGCCTTAAGTAGCTATAATACTTCTAATATAAGGTCCGTAATAATATTAAAGTAACTACTAAAAGAGATATATATATTTTTAAATTGAGCCCTAGTAGCTAATATAGTATTTAATATAGTCTTTTAAAATGGTCTTATCTTATCTATATTATATATATCCTTTAAAAAAAAGTATAATAATTGTTTAAAACTCTATTATATAATCTTTAACGCTCTTTATATTAACTAAAATGGCTTTATTATATTACTTTCTTTTATAAATATTATTATAACACTTAAAGTCTTTTAACTACTTAACCAACTACTTTAACTATATTATCTTTATTAATATTATTAATTCTATTTATTACCTAATTCAGTTCCTTTTCTAAGTCTATACAGGCTTCTACCTTCTATATATATTAGCGACTTAATTAATTAAGGTATGGGCGCGATAATAAGGATATGCAAGCCTATATAATTAGATTATCTATAAACAAGGATTTAAAGATAGAGAAGGAAAAGGAAAAGACAAGTAGTGCTGCTTATTATAGTGCTATAATATAGGTAGACCAAATAACTATATTATAGTATAAAGAGGAGAAGAGGCGAAGGGAGTATTATATATAAATAGTAGGGCTAGCCGCTAAGGCGCTAGTAGTAGGTTAGTTAATAGTAGGAAATAGTATAAGATAGTATAAAATAGTATATAACAGATTAGTGCTATAATAGTACTTTCCTTCCCTAGAAGGTTTAGTCCCTAAACTAAATAAGTAACTTTAAAATAGAATATTATGGTACTAGTAAATTACCATTAAATTGCCATTACGTAATGGTAAATTATGGTTATATAACTAGTAGCTATAGTATTAGCAGTAAATAGTAAATAGTAGTAGATAGTATACGGGTTTATATAAAAATATTAGTTTCGCTTACCGCTCTTAGCTAAGCTAATAGCGATTTTCTATCCTAGGGATAGAAAATCTTAATTAGTTAGCTTAATAAATAGCGTTAATAAAACTCTACACCGCTATCTAAATTGATTAGGCATAGCACTCTTAGTAAGAATCTAACTAATTAGACAACTTTAACCGCCAGTTAAAGTTTTATAAGATCTTAACTTCTCTAAATTATTATAGTTATCGTCTACGGCCTTAGCGTAGTAAGTCTCTCTTATCTTATACCTAGTTTAGGGGTCTAGGCTTTTTAGGGTATTATTTATAGAACTTTAGTAATGCGCACTTGTACCCTTTTAAGGACTTTTTAGGTTCCTAGGTTTTCTTATTATAATACTTCTACTTAATATAATATATTAAGCCGTGCTCGTCCCTTTATTTATTATATATATTAAGATTTTTTTTTAAATGCCCACTTATCTATAATATTATCGTTATTATCTCTTTCGGCTATTCTATTTATAATATTATAGTCTTAATATCTAGTGTTCTGGTATCCTACGTTTCGGAGATTGCAGTAGGGAAGACCGGTCCAATAGGGGAGTATTTATGGTAAGATTGTAGTTGGTTGCCTAGCGGTTTAATATTAGTGGCGTCGCCGCGCAATATCACCAGACCGAATAGGGACACAAGGATCACAGAGGACACAAGGGAGAGAACGCCCTGTAGGAAGACCCTCATGGACAGCTACAGCAAGCTCAAGACCAGGACAATTAAGAATTAGATTTAACGCGGCAAATATAACATCCGCAGCCAACCCACAAAGGGCACATAGCCAACCAGTAAGAATAGGGGAAGAACTGGAGACCAGTGATCTTATTGGACTGGATTGGAGTGGATTTGATCCCCAAATCCACTCCATATGCTGAGGAGGTGGTGGAGCTCCAGGACTCCAATATGGCTCCAGATCAAATATATACTATAAATAGAAAGTCTTGGCAGAAGGTAAGGAAAAAGGTAAGGAAGGAATAACGTATTAAATTAGCCCTAAATCACAAAGTCTCTATATAAGAAGCTTCGTAATCTTCTACCTCAATCGCCTCCTTAAAGGCAGCATATGCACCCTCATCATGGCTCTCAGTCTCATCATTATCTGGCTCTATAACCACTGGCTCACCCGGCTCACCTAGCTCCCCCAGGGGTGCCTCTGCTTCTGCATTTACTACTACATTTGCTGCAGCCTCTGCTGCAGCCTTTACGGCTTCCTCCATAGCTTCCTTATACGCGGCAATTCGAGCCTTTAAGGCCTCCTTTAGTAATACCATTTATAGTATAAGCTCTCCCTCTATAGCTCCAACATCCATATTATCAAACGTGCCCTTACGCGGAGGCCCGTACCAGTGGCGGAGGCACTTATTGGCCTCAGTAATATCCATTTGCAGGCGAGAGCGACGGTCCTCTAGGAGAATCTTACAGCTGCTAAAGAGCCGCTCGCACTCATCTAATATAGGCGGTATTGCAAGTATATTAAGGGCAAACTAAGCAAGATCAGGCTGGCTCTTGTAGCAATCTACCCAGTATTATATAACATCAAAATCGTCAGAGTTGCCTACGCGGAGGCAGTTTATTTCCAAATATTCCTAGAGGCAATCGGCAATGGTAATAGGCGTAGTGGTAACGTCGTCAGAGTGCACCATTTTAAGGCGCTTGTAATTGCAAGCAGAAGTATAAGTCTTTGGCTTTGGTAGTAGTTATATAGAATCTTATATATTTACTGAAGACGCACCTTATAGCTTGCCTTTGTATTTAAGCCAGAGCTCTCTCACAAGAGCTTTAACTTTTAGAATCCAAACCTTCTTATCTTCTTGCTCCCCCCAGTTATCCTAAAACCACTACATCTTAAGTATTGGGTTAAGAACAATTGCCGCGTAATAGGCACTGGTATCATCTGCCTTGCAGTAGTACTTCTCACACTTCTACCAAGCAGCCTCTGAGCAACCAGCTAATTGCTTATAGTTTTATGACTCTGCGCTTTGACGTCTTTGGGTGGCAAGCTTAGTAAACTTTTGCTACGTTTTTTAAAGCTCTAGTAGAAGCCAATTAAGAGTTTAGAAGTGATCTGTAAGGCCTATATACTTGCCTTCTACCATAATAGTGGCCTTATAAAAAGCTTTAAGGTGATTATATAGATGCTCAAGCTCCTTCCAATGGCGTGTAGAGAGTAGGTCATCTTTACCAAGTGCTTTTATGCCTAAGCCCGGTATGTACTCCTGGCAGAACTTTGTAATACATTCTCTACAATTAAGGAAGCAAGAGATAGCTAAAAATAAGAAATTCTAACGCGTTTAATTGTTTTAAATGAGCTAGCAAGTATTAGTATTAATTTTATAAAGCTATTTAAATTATTTTAATTTTCCTCTGGCGAATTAATAATCCAAGACTAAGCCAATTAAATCCTTGTCTTTTGACGTTATAAGCAAAATCCAAACTTAAATCTTAATACCAAAGCTCTATACAGAATCTCAGCACATACTTTTAAGCTATTAAACTTAGCTAAAGCACCTCTAATTTCAATCTTTTTGAATACTGCACGACGCTAGGGGGTCATTCAAATGTATTGCATAAGATTATAGAGTAATTTAATAGCTTCGCGCTTCTTCCAAAGTACCTTTATCCTTTTAAAATCCTAGTCGCGATACGCAGCAGCCAAATCCTTATATACATTCTCTGCATCAACTCCTACAATAAAAGCCTAGGCGTAAAGGTTTATAATATAACTAAAACAACGGAGCCTATGGGCCTTCCTTTTCTTTACTAACATTCCTAGGTAGAGCGCTCAAAGTATTGCATTAATACACGTATCATTTAACTCTATATTATCGGCTATAAAATACCCAATGTTACCACGGATCTTATAGTCTTTAAAGATATTAAGGAGGACGGCCGCCATATTCTCACCACTATATTTACCAATAACTTTACAGAGGCCCAATACTACATAGCGACGCTTGCCGGCTTAATTAATAAAATGCGCAACTACACTAAGGACTCTAAGTGTATTTGGTAACGTCTAAAGATTAAAGGATATTAAGATCATGCTGCGGGCGTTCTTAAGCTCCTTCCTTAATTTACCCTTTTACGTCTTAAACGCCTTAATTACCCAACCGCAAATCGTTTTAGAGGCCTTTAGTAAGTACTTCTTAAGCCCTAGATATATAAAGAATAGCAGCTAACGGAAATAGACATTCTTAAATTGGAAGAAGGCAATATAATAATATATAACCCATTGCACAAGCAGCTGCTTAAAGGTATTAAAATTACGACTCCAAATAAGTAACCTCTCGGTAGGATAATCCTCAATTATTAATTGAGTTAGAACCGTCTTGCCGTGCTTCTTTAATAAGCCTATAGCTTTGTCTATATTATAATCCTTAACAAGGTAAGTTAACACGGTAGATCTTCCACTTAACACAATAGAGAGCTCCTACATCTTCTTTAACCTCTTATAAATATAACAGTAGTAATATATGGTCAAGCCGTCGCCTTTTTTCAACTGTAGATCCTTACCCTAAAGCTATATAGGCGACGTGCGTTGCTTCATATACTTCAGTTTCTTTGTTAAGGCGTTATATTAAACATAGTTCTTGCCTTGTAGTTTAAACTCAACTACCTCCTTTATATCGTTGGCTTTTAAATTAATTGATTTTAGGGCAAGGATAACGTTGTCAGATAGTAGAGACGGGCGTACTAAGAGAAATTGTTCCATCGCGGAGGTAGGAAAGTTAAATACAATACTATAACAATAAATGTAGATGCAGAGCCGCAAGAGCAGAGGCAATAGTAGTAAGGGCAGGATGACTAGGTGTCTTAGATTCTATAGCTAATACACTACTTATTAGACAGTAAGTTAGTGGTAGAGTTAAGAGAGTTGCTAATTAGCTTTCTCTTATGCACTGACTCCTCAGCGCTCTATTCCTCCTCAGCTATAGTTTAAATTGGGTATAGATCTGGAGCTCCAAGAGTTAAATTAACCATAGATCCACTCCAATCCACCAATTAGAAGACCTAATCCAAATCCACATCGAAGCCAAATCCACATTGGAGCTCCAAATAGACCCCACTCTAAGTAGATCACTGCTAGAGACAATAACAGACTTAGATATAGAAGGGCTAGTAGGAACACAAGACACGGGAATGGAAAGCTCTATATAAAATGAGTAGTAACCAGGGTGTAAACATAAGAGACAGAAATTCTAAATATCCTAGAGAAAGTGGAAACGGAAGAAGCAAGGAACAAAGGAGAGACAAAGAACCCTTACTGGGGGTCCGCCACCTATCTATTATATAGTATAACTGCGGCAATACAAACCACTGTTTTGCAAGGCCCCTACTGGACAGTCTAGACCTAGAGAAATATCATATCCTTGCTATATAAGAGCTGTATTACAATACCTACATACAATTAATATATTGCCCCTAAGGATTCCAGCTCCTATATAAACCAAAAGCAGCCACATACATATGCTTTATAATTAGTAAGGCTATTAGCCTATCCTTATGGTTATAGCAGGCAGTTAACCTAGATATTGCAGTTATAACAATCTAGATATATAGGGAACCAATATAGATTATTAATGTGTATAACCCTAGTGTTATAGGGGTCCCACAAATAAAGAACATTATATTGGCAATAAGCCTACTAGAAACCGAAGGTATAAAGTCTATTCTATTAGGGGACATAAACCTCTACCACCCGCGGTAGGGGGGCATCTATATTGCTGCTAATTAATAGGCAGATTGCCTACTAAAAGCTATAGACATCTGGGGCCTTAAGCTAGCCACCTCCCCCCCCCCCCCAGGAGCAATTATATGGCAATAAGGCACCACCAGAAGTATAATTAACCTCACATTTATAGACAAAGGCCTATACTAGAGACTTAAAAGGTGTAACCCTAAAGAAGAATAGGCACTCGCTTTAGACCATATCCCTATCCAGATACAGCTAGATCTAGATATTAAGGCGTAACTAAATAGTAAAAGATATGCAATAAGGAAGCTTAAGATAGACAGTTTCCTTAATACAGTTAAACAATAACTTTAAGACCTAGAAGAAATCTACCAGATACCAAACAAGTAAGGCTTATTAGCCACCCCTAAAGAAATTAACTAAAGACTAAAAAGGATCTAGGTAGCAATTAAAAACAGGCTGGAAGAGCACTGCCCGGTCTTAAAATTGGGCCCCTACATGCAACATGCATAGTCTATATAGTACACGGTTCTTATTGCTAGCTAATAATGAGCAAGAAGGAAATATATAAGCAGCCACAACCCTAAAGATGAGAGACAATACAAAGACACAAGAAACCAGCTAAAGAATACCCTAAAAAAAGAAGCAAGGAATAACTAGAGATGGTTTATAAATAAGTATACTTCTAACCTAAGCCTCCCCCATAACAAGGGCCTTTAGGCTATAATAAAATGGGTAAAGAAAAAGGTAGGGCGCCTAGCAAAAGACTTATACCTATCGCCCCTATAAAGAGTAGGGGAGTTATAGGCCACTAGTAATAATAATGAGAAGGTAAAGATCCTTATAGAAAGGTTCTTCCCTTAACCAGCTCCAGTAGACCTTAGTGACATTATAGATGAAATACCGGTAACTTATCTGTAGGTCAACAGCGATATAATAGAGGAAATGGCCAGAACTATTAGCCGCCTTTTAAATAATACAGCACTAGGACCAGATGGGATTTTAAATAAGGCCTTAAAGACCTATAGACCACTTATAGCACCTTAGCTTGCAGATATAGCCAGAGCATGCTTTGCTATAGGCTACTACCCATGACTTGGAAGATCTATAATAACGGTTGTCTTATAAAAAGAAGGTAAAGCAGATTACTTAATCCCAGGAAGCTACCGCCCTATTGCCCTAGAAAACACCCTTAGCAAAATCCTAGAAAAGGTAATTATGGACCATATAGCAGATATAGCTGAGGAACATGCCCTATCACCATAAAGCCAAATAGGGGTAAGAAAGAACCACTTAACACTATTAGCACTTACGCTACTTACTGCCACTATTAAATCTGCATAGGTGATGCGAAGGGACTTTATAGTATTAATGCTTAGCCTAGATATTAGTGGCGCCTACAATAACATACTCCATAAGCGCCTCCTATACATCCTTAGGGCAAAGGGCTTCCTAGAATAGATTATATAATTTGTTTAAGGGTTTATAGGCCAGAAAGAAACATTACTAGTCTTTAATGGATACTAGAGCCCCCCTATTGCAGTTATAACAGGAATACCATAAGGATCACCTCACTCGCCTATACTCTTCCTCTTCTTTATAAGCAACCTACTTAACACCTTTAAGAAAGGGGCAACCTAGGGGATAGGCTTTATTAACAACACAAACCTAATTATATATAGGCTAATAGCCGCAGAGAATTGCAGAACACTAGAGAAAGCCTATAATACCTATATAGAATGGGCAAGATAACATAGAGTCTAATTCTTACCAGAGAAATACTAGCTAATCCACTTTACAAGAAAACGCAACCAATTTATAGATCTCTAGTATATAATCTATATCTAAGGCTTTAGGGGTTAGCCAGTTTAAGGCCTAAGGGTACTAGGAGTATAGGTGGATAGTAAGCTCTAGTAGAGCGCATATACGGCATAAGCGGCCTATAAGGGCTAAGCACAGTATATTGCATTATCTAGGATCGTTAATTTTATATAGGAGCCATACTTCTAGAGGTTACGCCTACTATATATAGCAGTTATCTGGCTAACCATAATATATAAATCCAGTATTTAGGCCATTGGAGAAACTAAAAAAGGTCTAAACAGCCTACCTCCGGAGTATAATAGGTGGGTATAAGCGAATGGCTACAGCACTGCTTAAGAAGGAAGCCAATATTCCCCCCCTATAACTATATATTAAAGCCGCTGTAATATAAAGGGCATAAAATAAACACAACTTTAACGTTATAAAGTATATTAAGACACACCTAAATAAACTATGGAGGGACCCTAGGGTGCCCTATAGAAGAACAAACCAATAACCCTAAAGTAGGGAAGATATATTGGAGAAATAGGTAAAGAAAGTAGAAGAAGAATGGTGCTGCTTTAGGGCCTAGGCCCATATTAAGGAGGAAGGGAGATATATAAGAGGCTAGTAAAGATAATAGTAAGAGAGAGAAAGGAGCTAAAGTAGAGCATAAAAGAATGCTGGGAAACCATCTACTGTAATGCAATACTGGTTAGACCAACACTAGAAAGGTATATAGGAGTTAAAGGTACAAAGGCTAACTTAGGCAAGAGGAACCTAAGCTATAGCATAGTTAACGCCATGGGGGGTAAACACTTAAGGGCTCTAAAAAGGCCTAATAAAGGCAGAAAATATAATAGTAATACTCTTAAAAATAGGAATAATAGAACTAAAAGATTGGCTCTACTGGGTGGGTATCCTAGTAGGTAGCCTAAGATGCAAATATAGATGGCCAAGACAGACACCAAAACATATAATACTGCTATGCCCCTTACGCACTAACTGGGAAGTAATGCTCTTAGTAGCTGGCACAGAGAACTATAACACACTACTCTTAATATAAAAAGGTCTTAAGGCGGTCACCTAATAGCTTATTAGCTAAAATATACTAGACCAGTTCCAGGTTGCAAAGAAAATGGTAATAAAAGGCAAAGGGGTAAGTAATAGGCGCCCCCTGATGACTCTATAGTAGTAGAGTAAAGTTTATAATACTAGCGCGTCCATAGGCTTGTCACGGCAGCAGTGGTTCCCAAGGAGGTCAAAAAGTAAGGTAGTAGAGCACCATAGGCGACTTATAGGCGCTAAGCAGGCAAGTCCCAAAAGGTAGGGAAATGGATCACCGGGTTTTCTTATTAGAGTTTTCTCCCTATATATAAATAAGGAGTAGTCCGCGTGGGCCTAATAGGGATCTGAATCGGACGTTAAGCAATGAATAATAATATTAGTGGCGTTCGTTTTAAGGGATTTAATAGTTTTTATTATGCCGTTTATGGTAGGTGCCTAATAATCCCAAGTTACCTAGAAGTTTAATATTAGTGGCGTTTATTTTAAGGCATTTAATCTTAGCTATATCTTCTTTTTTTATTCTATTGTAATAACTTATATATACTATATCGCAACCCTTCCAGTATGCCTTATTAACGACTTGGTTAATTAAGGCACGAGTATAGCAAGAAGGACGCATATAAGCCTATATAATTAGATCGTCTATAAATAAGGATCTAAAGCTAGAGAAAGGAAAGGGGAGGAACGGAACCGCCGCTTAAAGTTTTATAATATCCTCTAGTTACATAGCTATAATTTACCGTATTCTACTAGCTTTCTGCCATATTCTGCTAGTACCGTAATATTACCCCCCCTTTAAAAAGCCTGCCCTTAGGCTTTATATATCTATATGTCACGGGGCGCGGAACAGTGGTAGCTAAACGTATGTATTCGAGGAGTCTACAAGACGTTGCGCGATCGATCGTAAGGGTCGAGGGCGTAAGGAGGTGATATACCTACGCGTAGCTGACGTAAGCTGTACGCGAGGTGTACGCGAGAGCACGGGGCTCTCCTATGGAGGCCCCTGCGGTGTGGTTCCGTGACACTACCCCCCCTCCTATAGAGGCGGAGCTCCGGCGACGCTGTGGTTGCTATGTACATGTAGTAAGGTATAGAGAAGAAAAGGAAATATTACTAAAGGCTTGCAATAACGTTACGTAATAAGACTTGGCACCTAAGAATTTAACTAATTAGACAACTTTAACCGCTAGTTAAAGTTCCTGGATATCTCAACGATTTTCCAGTTACGTAATCGCACTTTACCATTATGTGATAGCAATCTGCGGTAATCTAACGGCAATTTGCCCTTACGTAGCAATATATGGTTTAACTCTATAAGGGCTCCTATAGAGGATTAGGCACGAAATCTCTGCTTAGGCCCAGTTTCTATGGGTTTGTGTGGTAAAAATCACTAATTAGATCCTTTGCATTTTTAAAGTCTTCCCATAGTTACTATTCTGGCTGGTCTATGTTAAATCCTATATAGATAGCTCTATAGTAGAGCCGCCGTCCCCTACCTTTGCCACGGTATTTAGAGTTAATAATTTGTTTAATAGTCCACTCCTTATGGTTCTCGTCTTCGTTCTTATCTTGGATTAGTACTAGTAGAGGTTTAGGCTATGTCTATCCTAGTAAGGGGTTAGGCTGGTAAAGGTATAGTAGCTATAGGTAAAATATAGGCTATATCCCGTGGGTGGCTAGGGCAGGCGGGAGCTCTAGCTTATATGCGGCTCCCCTATTAATAACTTATTTGATTTAATAGGGGCCAAGATTCTTATAATTAAGTGACTTTATGGGCCTCTGCGTAGAGATATTGCGTGTATCTAGCCATACCCAGTCGCCAACACGCATCTCCGGTGGTGGCGCTCTATAACAATTAGCGAAGTAGGCCTACTTTACTTAAGCCCAGGCCATTTCTCCCTTATAGTAGTTAAGTAGATTTTTCATGCGGTCTACATATTGGTCGGCAAGTAGCATCTTAAGGCGTTTTCTATATGGCAGTTTCTTATTAATAGGTTCTGGTGGCTCTATGCTAGATTAGGGGTAATAACCCTTGTTTGCAAAGAACGGGGTAAGTCCTGTGGTGGTTAAGATGTGGTTATTCGCTGCAAATTCACCTAGTAGAAGGTGATCCACCTAGTTATCCTAACTATAGGCAACTACCTGTTGTAGGTACGCTTTTATACTAGCATTAGCTTTTTCCAGTTGCCCGGCAGTTTCGTAGTGGAAGGATGTAGATATCTTAACAGAGGTGCCAAGACGTTGGCAGATTCATCTCCATATATTAGAGTTAAACTATATGCCTCGGTTGGACGTAATCGAGTTAGGTAGCCTATGTAATCGGTAGACTTTATAGAGGAAGGCGTTAGTAACGTCGCTAACAGCTACGCCTTTGGTAGGGATATAGTGGCGCTCTTTTATAAGTCGGTATATTATCATAAGGATATTCTTGTAGGTACAGCCGTGTCGTTTACAGGGTGGTAGGTTAATAACAAAATCTATAGCGATATCTGCCCATCGTCGTATAGGTACTAGTAGAGGGTGTAGTAGTCCTTAGTACTTTGTATTAAAGGCCTTAGCGCGCTTATAACTGTGGCAGGCACCTATAAAGTGTTCAACTGAGTCTATTATCTTAGGCTAGAAGTAGTATCGGCTAAGGAGCTTATAGGTCCCTCCTTTTCCTAGGTAGCCGCTTAACCGGAGGTCGTAGGCTATTTAGATTAGTTGCCGTTATAGGTTTTCTAAGTTAGGGATAAATAGGCGGCCTCTATAGTAGAGCCTGTTCTCTTTTACTTCTAAGGCTGCCATATTAATCTGGCCCAAGCTTTAGAGGTTTATAGGCAGCGTATAGGTGCTAGCGGTCTTTGCGGCAATAAGTTAATATAGTAGTGGGTTAACAGAGGTGTTATATACTGCGGTAATAAGCTTATTAATTTTAGGAGGTGATTCTAGTTCTATAGTATAAAGCTAAGGTGCAGTTGGCTCTGTTATAGGTAGCATACCTAAGGCTAAGTTCCGTGCTTTTAGGATCATCTGTTATTAGAACTAATTATAGGGGTCATCTTCTAACTAAGGAAGGTCTTACGAGCGGCGTGTTAGGCTATTAGGCTTAGTGCCTTATACTTCTAGTCTATATACGATTTTAAAGTTAAAACTAGAGAGAAACTCATTCCAACGTGCTTGGCATTGGTTTAGCTGCTTTATGGTTATAAAGTACTCGAGGTTGCAATAATCCGTAAGGACTTTAGTTAGCTGGTTAGGTTCTACTAAGGAGAGTTCCAGTTAGAATTCTTTAAACGCTTATATAATTGCAAGGAGTTCCTTATTATAGATCTTATAGTTATACTCTTATGGTGTAAGCTTAGACGAGTAGAATGTAACTAGGTAGAGAAGGCCGTTATTACCCATCTAGAAAAGGATACCTGCGTTAACGTAGTCTAAGGAGTTAGTTTTAAGATAGAGTTGTCGTCCTAGTGTAAAGTAAGCTAGGATAGGTGCTTTAGTAAAGGCATTTTTAAGGTCTTGGAACGCTTTCTCGCATTTAGGCGTCTAAGCAAAGCATAGGTGCGTTTTTCTTCCTTTCGCAGAAAGGCCCTTCGTTTGCATTATTGCTATAAGTGGTGCTACTACGCCTAAGAAGTTGTATATAAATTTCCAATAGAAGTTGGCGAAACCAAGGAAGGCTTATACGTCCTTAATGCAGTTAGGGGCTTGCCATTCGGCAATTATATATACCTTCTTGGGGTCTATACGGACATCCTTAGTAGTAACAATTAGTCTAAGGTATTTTACTTCTGTAACTAAGAATTCGCACTTTTTTAAATTAATATAAAATCCTGCTTCCCTAAGGCGCTATAGGACCTTTCAAACGTGCTTAGTATGCTTAGAAGGGTTATTACTATAAATAAGTATATTATCTAGGTACGTAGAGCAGAAGTCGTTAAGGTAGTCCCGTAAGGCGTTATTAATGTAGCTTTGGAAGGCGCCTGGGCCGTTACATACGCTAAAGGGCATGATAGTATATTTGAATTGGCTAAAGCGCGATGCGAATGCGGTTTTCTATTCGTTACCTTTCCGTATTTAGAGATAGTTAAAGGCGGCAATAATATTAAGTTTAGTATAGATTTTGGCTTAACTAAGCCACTTAAGGGTCTTGCGTATAAGCGGTACTAGGTATTAGTTCTTAATCGTAATAGCGTTAAGTCCTCTATAGTTAATATAGAATTAAATACCTCCCCCTAGCTTCTTAGCAAGAAGGATAGGGGCGGCTGCTGGTAATATACTAGAACAAATAAACCCTTTATCGAGGTACTTATTAATATACTTTTTTATAACTAGGAGTTTGTCTTTTGATATTAGGTAGAGTCTTTTATAAGGTAGCATTTTCCCTTGTTTAATGTTAATGGCATAGTTGTTAGGTTAATATAGGGGGAGTATATCTGCGCCCTTTTATAAGCATATGTTAATAAAGTTATGGTACCTTTTAGGGAGGAGCTTGTGGAGTTCCTTATTAGTAAGTCCTTTTTTAAGGTTTATAAACTTCTTAAAGTCTAAAGGTGAAAGTCCGTAGAGTTCCGCAGGGGCGTTATCTTCTGGGAGGTTAACTATATCTATTCTATTACTATAGAGGACGTGGTCCTGTTCTTTATTAAGCTTATATAGTCGTAATTAGGAAGCTGTAGCAACAGTCCAGCCTTTCTTACGTACTATACGGTAGAAGGCCGCAGCACTTACATAATAGCAGTTGGTTATAGATGGGGTAATAAGGGGTTCCTTAGGTTAATATCCTAGGGAGTAAATAGAGGCGGCTAGGCTATGCCCTAGGCAAGTCTCTCTATAGTATTTAGAGTTAAAGGTTACTTCTCTCTTTTTCCAGTTAATAGCGGGGTTATGTTATTCGAGCCAGTTTATTCCAAGGATAATAGGGTAGTTAGCAAGTAGTGTAATATAGGCCTAGAGCTCTTCCTAGTGCCCGTTTATATCTAGGTAGAGTTGTGCCATATAGGTAATCTTCTGTGCGGTACAATTACCGTTAGCGAGTTATAGGGCGCGGGCTTTGGTAAGGGGTAAAGTAAGTAGGTTATAAGTGCGCACAAATTAGGTATCTATAAATTTATTAGTAGCTCCGTAATTAATTATAGAACGGCTTTTATATTACTTTTTAGCAGTAGTTCCTATTATAGGTAAAACTATCTATTTCCGTCTATTTATCTTTACTAAGTTATCTATTAAGTAGGCCGATATATAGATCCCTCCATCGTTAGGGCGTCCCAACCCATAACTTAGGGCTAGGACTTGGCGTTTTCCGCTTTTATATCCAACTCTACTGCTGTTGCTATGTCTTCGTCTTATACAGTAGCGGTACATAGCAAGGTGTTTAGTATTTAAGGTATAAAGTTAGGTGTTAGGCGGCGATTACCAAACCTAGCTATTAGGCAGTTTGGGTTCTTGCAATAACAGCCTTCTTAACGGCATCTATAGCAGCGCCCTAGCTTCTAAAGTAGCTCGCGCTCTCCGTCTAGGAGCTTACATAGGAAGGTTAGTATAGAGAGGTTAATATTGGCTCTAGTATTTATAGTAGGCGTTAATAACCTAGTGTATATAGGTGTGGTTGGCCCGGAGGGCTTCTATATAGGAGCCTTTAGGTGAGGGTTAGCAGTAGAGATCTAATTTAGCCGTCGTTTAATCTTCTATAGGGCTGCCACCATGCTATACACGTTATTGTAATTGTAACTAGCGGCAGCGTAACTAAGGCAATAGGTAACCTTTTTAAGGAGATCTTCCTAGTCTTTAGCGTTGTCTTAAAAGAGGACTCTAGTGTATTCCTAGAACTTAACATAGAACTCGTTAAATAACTTAGTGGGACTTATCTTTAGGGCGCGTAGTTTGGCTTAACTAGTGGCCACTAGGTCGTAGTCGCGATATATTAGGTTAAGATTATTAAGGACCTCCTAGTAAGACTGCTACTTCTAGGGGCCATTAGTCTCCTATTAGGCGAAGAGTCTGTTAAATAGGGTACCCTTTATATGCCTAATAATGTAACCAATCTTAGCATCCTCCCTAGGAAAAAGGCAGGCGCTCTAGGTTAGTTTCTTACGGATTTACATCTTCTAGTGGCTATATTCCTTACGGTCTCCCTAGAAGACTAGGGGATTAGGGTATCATATATTAGACCCCACAATTATGGCTTAAGTTTGGTTGCTGTTATAGAAGTCGTCCCTATTAGGTAAAGCTGCTTAACGCTAACTTTCGGCCAAGCGTTAAATAGGTAAGGTTGCTAGAGGCGTAGAGACTTGGGTAGTATAGTGCGTAGTAGGGAGATGCTTGGTGTTATTACGGATATGCTTGTTAAGCTAAGACTGTAGGTATTTAATTATGCCCTCCTTTTTAGTAACCTAAGCAATAAGTACAATCTCAGCTTTCTTCAGTCGTTGGACGTCGCGCTTAGATATATAGAGGTCATCTTTAGTCTCTTAGCGTGTGTTATTAGCAAGTGCCTTACTAGCTTATAAGTCTTGGATGATATTATGGTCTTAGGCAGCACGCAATTTGGCTTATATAAGCTTTAGGTAGTAGTTCTATAGAAGGCGATAGTATTTATTAGGTTCTTGTGCTACTATTTATATAAACATCTCGGCGTCTCGTATTTTAATCTTAATGGGTAGCTGCCCTTCTGGTTGCTTTTCCGTGGCTGTGTAATTGATAAAGGATAAGACGTCGCCGGTGTCTATCTTATTAAGGTTGTCGCTGTAACCACCTATACTAATAGGGGTGTACCCATCCTGCTAGGCTGGTTAACTCTTATTATCTTTAAGGTGGTACTGGGTACTTAGGGGTGCTTATAGTTGTAACTCTTTTAAGCCGCTAGGCTTGCCCTTAGGGGTTAAGGCTAGGGTTAATAAATTAAATTCTCCTGGGATTAATTAGCGTTGTAGGTTAGGTCAGGGTATTAGGTTGCTCTTTAGGCTTAACATAGTGGCTAGTAAGGAATATTGTCTTACTATTATGGTGCAAAGGTTACTCGTAGACACGCTGCTTCTAGCAGCGCCTGTAGTATCGTAGACGTAGAATTGGTCATAGGCTAGGTGTCAGTAGTAAAAAAAAAGGCGCAACGTAATGTCACGGGGCGCGGAACAGTGGCAGCTGAATGTATGTATTTAAGGAGTCTACAAGACGTTGCGCAATCAATTGTAAGGGTCGAGGGCGTAAGGAGGTGATATACCTACGCGTAGCTGACGTAAGCTGTACGCGAGGTGTACGCGAGAGCACGGGGCTCTCCTATAGAGGCCCCTGCGGTGTGGTTCCGTGACACTATATTACACCTATAGGGCGTTCTTGTCTTTATGCTCTATAGGCAACCTATTATTTTTACTATACTAGCATTCCATCCACTTATCTAAGTACTTTAGCGGTCTAGGTTTGTTAGGGTAATAGTTATAGAACTCTTATAACTTATAGGAACTACCTATAAAATTCTATATAGGGTACTAGGTAGGATCTAGATTATATTCTTTCTAACTTACATAGTACTTTAGTGTTCCCCTTATAAGTTTATAGGTTAGTATTTTTTTAATTTCCTATCTATTGTTACTATTAACTTAAATTGGTAGAGGCGGTTTATTCTTTTATTTAGGTAATAGGTCGTTTATAGCTTTCTATAGCTTATTTAGTAAGAAGATAGGGTAGACCTTAATTAAATTTAGGAGCTTTACTTTATATAAGTTGCCTCTCTTTTTAAGGACCTTATATAGTCTTGCTATCTAATAGTCTAGCTTATAGCTAGGCCGTTCTATTTTTTAGTTTTTTATTATAATCCAGACCTTATCGCCTATAGTAAAGTTAGGCTTACGCCTATACTTATTTGCCTACTATTCTATTAATTTTTATGCCTTTTTTAGGTTTATATAGACTACTTTCTAGGCTTATTCTAAGCGTTTAGCGTAATACCATACTTCCTTATAAGATAGTTTTTCGCGTATAGTTTATAGCCCTTTCGGTTTTTCTAGTTAAAGCTTATATAGGGTAAATACCCTATTTCCGGCTGGATAGGTGTAAATCCTATAGAGTTATAGGGTAGGGTAGCCTAGGTATAGTTTATTAGAGATAGTAATTTGGCCTAATTATCCTAAAAGTAGTTAATAAAGAATTGGAGTCTTTGGTCTAAATACTAGTTTATAATCTTTGTCTAGCCATCTATTTAGGGGTAGTATACTATAGAAAGCTTTAGCTTAATACCTTAAGATTTAGGTAAACTCGTTCTAGAAAGCTAATATAAACTATAGCCTATAATCGGATATAATAGTATCTAGTAGTCCGTAGATTTAGTAAACGTAGTAGATATATAGTTAGGCCGCCTCTTTAGTATTAATATTTTTATAAGGGATTAAGAACGGGCGCTTACTAAAATAGTTAACTGTAGCTATAGCTATATCGTATCCATTACAGTCTATAGATGGCTTATAGAAATTTATAAAGATATACTGCTAGGGGCGCTCTAGTATTAGAAGTGGTTTTAATAGTCCTAGGTTTTTATTTTATAGAATTGTAGACCTATAATAGTTATTGCAGTTTTGTATATAGCGATTAATATCTATAACTATTCTAGGCTAGTAGTAATAGTTGCTAATAATTTTAAAAGTTATATTTTTTCTAGGGTAGGCTATATAGACCTAAGTATGCGCTTCTACAATAAGCCAAGTCTATAAGTTCTATTTCTTAGCTCTACTAGCCTTTCCTTATGCTTTAATAGTCCATTTTTAAGGGACTATAGGCTAGTAACGCCCTTTGCCTTTTTGTGGTACTCTTATAATAAAGGGGCCATATAATTCGCTTATAGTAGCTTATTAATAAGGTTAAGTTCTATAGTGTTAATAGGGTATATTTCGGCCTTTATAGGGTTTATATTTAGTTCTACTTATATCTAGAGGTTAAGGTACTCTAATTATAGTAGCGTCTAGGTCCGTAATGTAATATTTACAACTATTTAGTTATTTAGGTCTTGCTTACGCCTTATAAGGGCATCTATATGATTAGTTGCGCCTAGCTTATATATAATTAGGAAGTTAAACTAGGATAGAATATCTGCTTAGTATACCTACTGGGCCGTAAGGGCTTTAGTTATTATATAGTATTTTAAGGCCTTATAATTTAAAACCACCTAAATAGGTTTAAGGGTCTCCTCTAGCTATATACGCTAGTACTAAAGGCTAGAAATAATAGCCAGTATCTCTTTATTATAGATATGGTAATTTAGCTTAGTATCTATTATAGTCTTTAAATAGTATATAATAGAGTACTATTTTCTATCTGGCTGTTTCTAGGAATAGACGGCAGCCATTATACTATTTAAAGCATCCGTTTATAATATTAAGGGCCGTTTTAGGTAGAAATAGGCTAATAGCGGAGTAGAGACTAGCCGCTTTTTAAGTTCATTAAAGGCCTTTTTATATATAGCATTAAAATAGAAAGGTTAGTTCTTTCTAGTAAGGCGGTTAAAAGGCCAAGTAATCTTGCCGTAGTCTTTAATAAAGCGTCAGTAGAAGTTATAGAAACCTAAAAATAACTATATCCCCTTTATAGTCCTTAGGGATTCCCATTAGTTAATTATAGCTATTTTTTCTAGGTCTACCTTAATTCTATTTATACTAATAATAAACCCTAAGTACTTAGTGCGCTTAATACTAAATTCTACCTTCCTAATATTTGCCTAGAGACCTGCTTTATGGAGCCGTTATAAGACTTTATAGATATATTCCTTATATTCCAGTTTATCCTTAAAGTAAATTATAATATTATCTAGGTAGGCTAAGTAGAAGTTATTAAGGTAATAAAAGAGTATATTATTTATATACTACTAGTATATAGCTAGTCCATTAGTTAGTCTAAAAGGTAGTACTTTATATTTATATAATCTATAGCGGGTCTAAAATATAGTAAGATTCTTAGATCTAGGGTTTATTTTAATTCAGTAAAAGGCCTAGCGGATATTAAGCTTTATAAAAATCTTAGCCTTACTTATATGGGCTAGTGTTTCTTTAAGTAAGGGTAGCGGATATTAGTCTTTGCTAGTTATATAGTTTAGTTTATAGTTAATACAGAAATGGAGCCTGCTATTAGGCTTCTTTATAAAGAGAATGGGTAAGGTAAAGAAGACTTAGCTAGGCTTAATAAAGCCCTTATTAAAGCTGTTAATAAAATACCGCTTAGTGGCCTATAGCTTATTAGTAAATTACTAGCGAAGGGGGCTATAGCTAAGGGTATTTTTTTTATCTAGCTTAATCTTAATCTTATAATTATATAGTTAGTAAGGCGGGAGTATATTAGATACTGTCTTAGAGAATATATCCTTAAATTCCCGGTATTGGTGGAGTAATTTCTGTTCTACTAGCTTCTTATTTATAAGCCTACTTTCCTTATTAAGCTAGTTATAGGCTAAGGCTTCCTTATCTTTAATTATCTAGTTAATTTTATATAAGCTAGTTATAAAGGTAGCAGTATTAGGCCATATTAGGTTCGATTAGAACCCTATAACACTAATATAGCAGATATTAACTAGTGGGAGGTTTGTAGGTTGTTTTTTACAGACGTTCTATAGATCGTATTTTATGGTAAGGGGTTTATAACCCTTTTTAGCTTCTATTCTATCTTCTATAAGTTATTTTTTTGCTCTATATATTTAGTATGGCGTCTAATATTCCTTACTGTTTTTTATAGCTGTATAGGGCCTAAGCTAGCTAACTTATTACTAACTTTCTAGGTTTTTAGTACTGGTGGCGTAATATTAGTAGTCTGGGGATGGCGTAGTATATATACTTATTATGGATTAAGCTATATATCTTTCTTAAAGGCCTAGTCCCTATATATAGTATTAGCTCAGTAAATAGTGTCTACCTATAGCCTTATAAGGTTTTCTATTATAATATAAATTTCCTTTATAAAATAAGGTATTAGGGGTAGGATTTTAGGCTGAATAAGCTATTAGTTTTATATATTAAGCTATAAGCCTAAATAGGCTTACTATTTTCTTTTTAAGATTATATTATAGCTTCTTAGGTCTGTAATAAGAAAGGGCATATTATATTACCTTTATCTATCTACGTAAAGATAAATTTATAAGATAGTTATAATAGGTAGCCCTATTTATTTATTATACCTATAAATAGAAATTAGTTTGGGCAGTTTTTTAGGGAGGTTATTTAAAAGGTTAGCCAGCTTTATAGCGCACTAGGTGTCTATTAAGGTAAAAATATTTACTTTAAAGTTAGCTAAAGTAGAGGTTAAAACTTAATATTTATTACGGAATAAAATATAAAGGATAGTGTAGCTTTTTTTACTAACTAGTCGACCTAGATTAATATATAATATATTAATCCCTTTTAATACTGGAGAGAAGTCTTCCTCTAAAGTTCCTCTTTTTCTAACTCTATACTATTCTTCTATATTAATAAAACCTTATTTATTTTTACCTTTATTAGATAGTCCTTAGTAAAGTAGTCCTTTTAGCTATATAAAAAGTAAGCTCCTTAATTACTAAGGGCCTATCTATAGGGGTTGCTATATATAAGCTAAGTATACGCTAGACCCATAGTAGGGCTAGCTATATAGCTAGTTGCTAAATTAATAGCAAGCTGTATAGCTTGTGCTATAGGAGTTGCTAATTATACTAGGGCACTATGGGCCGTTCTTATAGCGCTTATAGTCTGGTTTAAAGAATTTCTAGCTTTATACCACTTAGATTATACCTTAATTTAATAGAGGCCTTAATTAATAGCTAGGCAGTAGTCTATAAGTACCTTTAGCGTCTATATAGTAGTAAAAACTAGTAATACAGCACGCTATAGGTCTAGGGTAAGCTTATTAAAGAGGTTTAGTATTAGGTCTTTTATAAGGGATATTATTGCAGTCACCTTAGGTTGCCCTTAGAACAACCTCCAGACGCCCCTTAGATAGTCGCCAGTTACGTGCCAGAGGCACGTGCCTATAGTATATAGTCTCTACAATCCCAGAGGCCTTACCTCCTTAAGGATTTATCTCTCTTACCAATCTATCCTATTCTATAATTGTGTCCTTATAGCCCCCTATCTATAAAGTCCCCTTATATTTAAATCCTTCCTACTCTATTTTAGAAGGGCAGCTAGCTTTAAGGACTAGATTATTTATTTATATCTTTTATTTATATCTACTATCCTTCCTTAAAATCTTATAATAACCTAAATGGAAGCTCTACAGACACCTTATATAAAGCCGTCGCATTAAGGTAGAAAGGTCCCTTTAATAGTAAGAGATTTCAATAATATAAACCTCTGGGTAAGATAGCTAAATAAGCCCTAATACCCAGATGCATTAGGAGCTTAAAGACTTTTATATGCCTACAGTCACCGCTAAGGAAAATGTAGACACCCTCTATAATGGACGCAACACTACTAGAAAGTAACTAGAACCCCTCTAGCCCTACCTAGGCCAATTAGAAGACTAAGCGCTAGAGTTAGCTCTAAGATCTTTCCTTAAGCTAGAAATACTAGAGGAATATACTAATACATCTAACTAAAGATCTAACTAGAATCCTCCCGGAAGATCACTAGCCTATAATTAGTATAGTAGTAGTATATAGACTGCTTATAAGCTAAGCGGGCCTACCCCTTTAGGTAATCTAACCTAAACACTAACTTAAGATCTAAGGCTTATTGGGAAATCCGCACTAGCCACTAGTGCTAATATTACCTCTATAGCTGGAGCTTCTCTAGGCCCAAGTTTAGAAAGTTAAGAGGTGTAAGGGCGCGAAGAGGCTTTAGGGAAGATTTGAAGGAATGATATAAATTCTATCTAAATCTAAGGGTATATAGCTCTTGAAGAGAACAAGACGTTGCGTAAAGAAGAGAAAGGAATATAGGAAACTTGTAACTAAATATTCGTGGTCTTAGCAGCAGACGCGTGAGCATAAGCCTACGCGGATTTTAACAGGTTTCGACTAAATTCCATTATATTAGTGGAATTTGGTGGAGACTAGTGGAAATTAATTAAGTTAGCGGAATTTGGCAGAATTTAATTAACTTAGCAGAATTTAGCAGAATTTAATTAAAGTGTTGGAATTTATCTGTTAAGTGTTTTACCAAGACATTCCTACTATAACTAGGCTAGTCCCGTTATAGTACCCCCCCCCCTTTAGCCGAAGGTCCAAAACAATTTAATTTAGTTAAGAATTTATAACTTATCGCGTTATAAGCGTCGTGACGCGTTTTAAGTTCTTTTTAATTTTAAGTTTCCTGCTATTATATTTTATGTCTTTATATTAGGTAGCAGTTGTTTACCTTTATATTATATCTATCTAGCCAGAGTAGGCCGTAAAGGATGGTTCTTATGGAACTCTTTTACCAAGGTAGGCGCGTTAGCCTTAATCTGGTTATAGGTTTCCTAGGTTCGTATTTTATATCCTTCCCACTTAATAAGAAGTTTAAATTATTTAGATTATAGTTTCCATCGCATATTATTAATTAAGTTAATAAAGTAAGAACTGTTACCGTTGTTAATAATTACAAGAGGTGGTAGCGGCACTTTATAAGTCATAGGATTATCTTTTAAAGGTTATAATAAGCTTACATAAAACGTTAGGTGTATTTTTATCTTAGTTGGCAGTTTAAGCTTATAGGCGTATAGGCTTAGTTTCTTCTTAATTTAGTACGGGCCTGCGAACTTCTAATTAAGTTTCTTTAAGGGCTATTAAGTCTTTAGGTTTTGTATATTTAGGTAGGCCATATTACCTTCCTTAAAGTCCCATGCAGGAGCTCGTTCTTTATTCGCATGCCATTCTTATAACGTTTAAGCGTACGTTAATTTACTTTATAATAGTGCCGTTAACTGCTTTATTTAATTAGCAAAGTTATACGCGTTAATTAACTAAATCCGTTTAATTATAGGTCCTATTATATTAATTTTAGGTTATAGTTTAAATCCAAGTTAAGGGTCTTGTCCGTAGGTTGCATAGAATAGCGTCACGCCTATTAATACGTTTATTGTATTATTTGCGGTAAACTCAGCTAAAGGCAGCCATTTTTCCCAGTCGTCTTGCAGGTAGGAGTAGTATATTTATAAGTATTATTCTATAATTGCGTTCGCGATTTTAGTTTAGCTATCTATTTTTAGATAAAATGCAGTTAAGAGTTATATTTAAATACTTAATTATTTATATAAAGCTTACTAGAAGTCTAAAACGAACTGGCTTCCACGGTTGGATACTATTATGTTAGGAAGTCCGTATAGCTTAAAGACGTGCTTAACGAAATATTTAGCTACTAATATTGTATTAATTAAGTCTATAGGAATCATATATCGCATTTTTATAAGGCAGTTAACGACTACCATAATATTTATAAACCTATTACTATTAGGCAAGTCGGCTATAAAGTTAATTAAGATGTCGCGCTATCTTTGTATTGGAATTGGTAGCGGTTAAAGTACTCCTTACTTCTTTACATAAGAGGTCTTTCTACGCATACATATCCTGCATGCTCGAACGTATTTTTGTACGTAGTTATGCATTATAGGCTAGTAGTATACTTATTAAACAATTTTATAAGTTTTTGCACGGCCAGGGTGCCCTACTATAGGGAAGTTATATATAAATTTAAGTATCTTAAATTGTAAGGGTTTGGAATTCGGAACTATTATCTTCTATTAGTAGTATAATTAGTTATTTTGAATTTCGTATTTAGCAAGTGTAATATCCTTATACTATTGTTTTCCTATTTAAATTACTTTTATTATATCTATTATCCATATATTGTTCTTATATTTGTATTCTAATAGCTTATTAATTTCTATTTCCTATTTATTAACTTTTAATTCATTTCTATTAAGTTCTATGTCTAGGAATATAGGACGTAGTTTTTTAAAACATTTGGGAGGTAATAAAATCCGTGATTAATTTATAATTTGTTTATCTGTAGCGTTTATAGGTAGGTCCTATAATTATTGTGTTAATACGTTAGGCTTCTAATTAAGTTTGCCTAGTTAGTACGTAATCTTAAAGTTAAATTATAAGAGGTATTTAGCCTAACAAATTTGGCGCTACGTTAATTACTTTATAGTTATAAAGTACTACAGGTTCTTGTGGTCCGTTAATATACGTATTAGGAACAACAATCCTTTAAGCTTAAGATGCTATTATTTAAAACATCTAATAATTGCAAGCAGTTCCTTATTATATATCTTATAGTTTAATTTAGCAGGGGCGAGTTTCTAGAAAAGAAAGGCTACTAAACATAGCTCACCGTCCTTATTATATTGTGATAACACTCCCCCTAGCGTATAATTGGACGAGTCTGTTTTAATAATGCATTTAAGGTTAGAGTTAAAGTGGGCGAGAATTAGAGCAGTTATAAAATAATACTTTAGGTTATTAAAAGCTTGTTTATATTTAGTGGTCTATTTAAATTTTATATTCTTTCTTATTAGGTTTATTAACGGCTAAGCAGTTTCTAAGAAGTGGTTAATAAATTATTAATAGAAATTTACAAATTTTAGAAATCCTTAAATGTTTTATATATTACTAGGGCTTTCCTAGTTTACAATTACGGCAACTTTCTTAGGGTCTATTTTAATTCTATTATAAGATATTATTAAGCCTAAGTATATAACCTCGGACGCGTAGAACTTGCATTTCTTAATGTTATATTATAGGCCCGCATCTTGTAGGCGTTTAAGGACCATTCTAACGTGTTTCCAATGTTCAGAAAGTAAGAACAAGTAGATTAAGATATTGTTAATATACGCGGTAACAAATATATTAAGGAATTTATAAAGCGTATTATTAACGTATTACTAAAACGTACTGGGACCGTTCTTTACGCCGAACGGTATTACTAGGTATTTAAAGAGTCCCTGTTGTATATAAAAAGCTATATACTTCTCATCTCCTTCTTGTATACGGATTTTATTAAAGGCTACAACTATATTAAGCTTTATAAAGTACCGTGCCTTCGCTAAACGGTTAAGCGTCTCTTAAATTAGGGGAACCGGATATCGGTTTCAAATCGTAATTACATTTAGAGCTTAATAATTAACATAGAATCTTAAGCTCCTTCTGGCTTTTTAATAAATAGTACAGGTAAGGCGAATAGAGATTAACTAGGGCAAATAAATCCTTTTTTTAGATGCTTATTAAGGTATTATTGCATTATAAGTAATTTTTCCTATAACATACCGTATAGCGGACCGAACTTTGGTATTATGCCCGGCTTAAGTTCTATCTTAAAATTGTACTTATCTTAGTGCGGGGCTAGTTAGTCTACAAATTATTTTTTAAACTTGTTAATTAGGTTATAGTACTCTTTAGGTATAAGAGGTTAAAGATTAATATACTATTTTGGTTCTAATGCTTTCTTAATATCTTCTATAGTTATAGCAAAGATTTTGTAATCTTGTCTTTTTACTAATAAAATAAAGGGTACGGCTTATATCATCCAAATTTTAAGAGGTTTTAACAAAACATCTTCACATTCTTTATTATAATTAGCAGTTATAGATTTATTGTATTAGCTTAAGGTTCGTAGTAAGGGTAATTCGTATTATATTAAATTTGAATAGTTGTGTGCATATTTATAGGGTAAATGGTTTTTTAAGTAATAACTTCAGCAGTAAGTTATACGGAACTTTAGTATTTCTTTAACCCAGCTAATTAAAGGGCTGTATTGTTTTAGCTATTTGTCTCTAAGTATAACTTTGTATTGCTTTAAGGGTGTTATAAACAGGGAGATATATTTAAGGTATTTGCCTATCCGCATTTTTACTAAGGTGTAGTGCGTTATTTTACTATGTATTAAGGGTTTGCCATTAAAGCCTTGTAGGCCTTAGGGCTTGTTAAGTTTCTTTAAATTTAGGTATTAAGTTTTTATATAGTTCGTGTTAATAAAGCCTATGCTAGTAGCTCCGCTGTCTATAAGAATTTGTACTTCCATCCATTTTCTAAGTATTTGAATTTCGCTAAGTACATTAAGGGAGTTATGTTGTGTATTAGCGCTAGAAGAGCCTAGACACTTATACTCTTCCACCTTTTATCCTAAGGCGCGACTTAGCCTTAGGATAATTCGTTTTCCGAATTAACTAAGGGCGAGATACTTTATAGCATTTAAGTACAATTCGTAGAGCGGGTATGATTTAAGAAATAAATACGGCTTGAGGAATGGGTATAATTTAAAAAACAGGAGGAGCTACGGCGGACCTTTTTAAAGGGGTAAGTTTGGCAATGCTTTTAAATATATCCTTTTTTACCGTATCTAAAGCATTCTCTATTTGTGGCTCAAGTTCTTCGTTTGTTAGTTCCTAAGAGTACATAGGATTAAGCGGCATTAAGGTCCATAGGGTTATATATAGGGCTTTTAGGTTTCGGAGACAGATCGCGTTTTAGGGTATTTTAAACGCGAGGTGTGGTTGACTTTAGGGAATAAGTTTATTTATTATATTAAAGATCCTCGTTAATTTGTTGGCATATTATAGCAAATTCGGACAGGTTTTTTGGCAGTTCCCTACCTATTAACTAGGCTCTAATTTCATCCAAAATAGCTTATTAAAGGGCAGTAACTCTAGCGGCTTTATTCCAATCTAGTTCGCCAATAAGGCCTAAAAATTCTAAAAAGAAGCTAGTGAAGTCTTGGTTCCGTTGTCATAGGTTCTTAAGTTTAGTAATAGCTGTATATTCGCGGCTGGCGTTATTATATATTCGTTCTAGTAGAGAGATAAAGATTTTAAAATTAACAAAGGTGCTATTACAGAAGAATGGATCTATAGTACGTGCAGCGTCCTTGCTTAAACAAAACATTCTATAGCTAACCTTACTAGCTTTAGTAGGGTATTAGTTATAGTTTATTAAAAGTTTAAGACGGAGCTTGGTTATAAAGGGACGTAGGTTATTTTAATTTCCATTAAATATTGGAGAATTAAGGAGCTTTTTAGATTTTATAGCGGGTATTAAACTTATTATAGATACGGGTTAAGTTACTATTACTAGTTCAGTGTTCGCATTTAACGGGTCGGGTTTAGATACGGTTATTTTGATTTTATTTATAGGTATTGTTATTAGGGTCTCTAATAAAAGAGCCTTGACGTTGTGAAGTTCTTTATAGAGTACTTCCATTAATTGCTAATGTTGGGCTTCTAGTGCAGCCCGCTATTAAGCTAGGGCATTCATAAATGATTGTTATATTATGGTTAATTGTTCCCTAACTAGGGATATAATACTTGTGGTTATCGAAAGGGATTTGGGTTTGTTTGCCATTTTTAATAGTAGTTGTTTTAACGCAATATAGTATAAGGGCGCGAAGAGGCTTTAGGGAAGATTCAAAGGAATAATATAAATTCTATCTAAATCTAAGGGTATATAGCTCTTAAAGAGAACAAGATGTTGCGTAAAGAAGAGAAAGGAATATAGGAAACTTATAACTAAATATTCGTAGTCTTGGCAGCAGACGCGTGGGTATAAGCCCACGCGGATTTTAATAGGTTTCGACCAAATTCCATTATATTAATAGAATTTGGTGGAGACTGGTGGAAATTAATTGAGTTAGCGGAATTTGGCAGAATTTAATTAACTTGGTAGAATTTGGCAGAATTTGATTAAAGCGTCGGAATTTATCTATTAAGTGTTTCACCGAGACATTCCTACTGTAACTAGGCTAGTCCCGTTACAAGAGCCCTATACTAATATCCTTTAAGATAGATATTAGGAAGCTGTTGCAAGGCTCTTAAAAGCTATATAGGAGAAAGCCACTAATAAATATATTAGAACCCTCTAAGGGTAAATTTAGATTTAGTAGGGTCTAATCTAAGCTAGATAAGTTCTTTTATAACCTAGCTAGGGCTAAGGGCTTCCTAGGGGCTACCTAGTACCTACCTAAGAAAGTATAGAAGACTTAGAGACACACCTACGCAATAAACGGAAAAAAGATATAGACTAATTAGCTAAGGCCTCTAGCAGTCTAGAACTTTGTCATAGACCTAGCGCCTAATATTTAGATAATTAGGTTTATAAGGTAGATAACTTCTTTAAGATGCTAATAATATAAGATAATACTAAAGAACGTATATGGTGGATTATTAGTAAGATTAAAAACCAATTGCTAAACTAGATTGCGCTTAATTAACTTAATAAAGAGCAAATTATTATATAGCTATAGCTGCAGACCTTCCTAAAGGGTTAGACCTAAGATCTGTATATTATATAATATAATAACGTAAAATAATTCTAGAATGGTATACAGCTAGACTGTTAAGATTTCCGCCAGTTTATAAACTTTGTAGAAACTTATACTTAACAGATAGATTTAGAGCCCTTTAAAAATAAGGACAGCAGCATCTATAAAAAGGAGAAGATTAGATTTATCTAGGCTAAAATTAAGCTAGTAATTTATGACAAAATAAAGCGTATAGGAGCCCTACTGCGAATTACTGCATATATAGATTTTAAATAAGCAGTTCTAAACGCTAAGGATACGGTAAGAAACTAGACCTCTTCTAGCAAGAAGCTAGGGGGTAGCTAGAAGCGTAGGCACTCTAGTAGTAATATAGGGTAAACCCAGTCTTTAAAGAAGCTATTCTTAAAAAGAACTTTAGAATAGTTAAAGTTAGGAACCTGAAGCAGTGGGAAAGACTCCTAGGGTTAACCTAACACCCATCTAATACCCTTATAGGAACCCTCCAAGAAGCTAAAGGGATATTCTTATTAGAAAAACAAGTAGGGTAATAAATGCACTAATAAACCAAAAAAAGAGAAGCCCTAGTTATAGACGTCTCCTAGCTATAACTAGGGCAAGATATAGAAGGGAAGACTCTCTATATTGCTGTTAAGCTAGAAATAATACTCCCTATAGGTGAGATGCGTTAGTTCCAAGTACTGTATAATAGTGGCGCCAAAATCAATTTTATATAATATGACTTAGCAAAAGAGTATCAACTTATCCTATTACTAGGGTAGCAGAAACCTATTATAGGCTTCCTAGATAAGTATTGGATCAAACTACATAGCGCCTACAAGCTTACAGTGTTAGTGGCCGATATATATAACTGCACCAAGGTAGTTAGCCCACAACCCTTCTAGGTGGCCGACTTTATAGGCTATAATCTTATCCTTAGATATCTTTAACTTATAGAAGCAGACCCTAAGATATGCTTTAAGATAGGAGCCTTTAAATAGTGGAATAATAAAGAATTGGAAGGGTGCATATTACTAACAAGCTTAAAAGATATCCTAGAGGATGTAGCCCTAGGTAAAATAGTATACACTCTATACCTAAAGGAGTATTAGATTTAACCCCTATTTTATAGCAAAATGGGTATAGAGCCTAGTATAGGTAATAACCCTTCTGTAACGGAGACCCTATAGGGAACTACCGGATAGGTCGCAGAGATATTGCAGGGAGGCGGCGATCTCAAAGATCTTATAAGATACTTCTACTGTTATAGATTACTCTAGCTTAAGCAATACGTGGAGAGCATACTATAGCACCTTAAACACTGCGTTAAAGAATTCCCTACCCTCTACTGGCTACTGCATAAAACTGTTTAATATATAGTAGCCACTATATATAAACAGCCACTATAGCGCGCGACGCTGCCTATAAGCGTCCTAAGAGAGCTCTGGGACCTACCCAATAATAATATAGAGGATAAACGCGACCCTAATTTATTAAATATTCTGGCAGGCCTAAGGGACTTATTAAGGGTATTTTTGGGTAGGAGAGCTAAAGTCCTCTTATAGAACTTAGAATATAATTATATAATTAATCTGGAAGAAAGTAAGCAGCTACTAAACCTTCCTATTTATAACCTCTCCTATAAAGAGCTTAAAATCCTATAAGAGTACCTTAATAGCTTACTAGAAAAAGGATAGATATAGCCCAGTAAGTTGCCGGTAGGTATACTAATCCTCTTTATCCCAAAACTAGATAGAACTATAAGGCTATATATAGACTATTACGGTCTTAATAAGATTATAATTAAGAACTGCTACCTACTACTATTAGTTAGTAAAATACTAGACTAATTATCTAGGGCTAAGATCTTTACGAAGCTGGATCTATAAGATGCCTATTGTAGGCTCTATATTAAAAAGGGGGATAAATAGAAGACCGCTTTTAAAACCTAATATAGCCACTTTAAATATCTAGTAATATCTTTTAGGCTAGCTAATACGCCTATAACATTCCAATTATATATTTATAGAGCCTTAGGGGGACTAGTTAACCATATATATATTATCTATTTAGATAACATTCTAATCTACTTAGAAGACGAGGATTAGCATAAGCAATATATCTGCAAAGTACTAGAATGTTTAGATAATTAGGGCCTCTACGTCAAGGCGTTAAAGTATATCTTTAATACTAAGCAGGTTAAGTTCCTAGGTTATATTATAACGCCTATAGGCATAGTTATAGACCTAGTACGGATGCAGATAATCCAAGAGTGGCCGGAGCTAGAGAGCTACTAGGATATTTAAGTGTTTTTAGGCTTTGCCAATTTCTATAGGCGCTTTATCTATAACTACTTAGACATTGCCCAATACCTATCTAACCACATTACTAAAGCTTCCTAAGACCTAACCTAGGGAGCAAAAAGCTTAAAGGCAGGAAGGAAGAAAACCAAGAAGGGACTAACCAAATAGTATAAACTATAGATATGGCCTGGAAAGGTATAGGAAGCCTTTTAAAAACTATATATAAAGTTTACAGAAGCTTTACTACTACGGCATTTCAACCTAGATTAGCTACTAATAATAGTTACTAATACATCGAACTTTGCCCTTATTAGTATCCTACTATAACCTAATAGGCATCTAGACGCTACCCAGCTCTACTAGAGACCAGTAGCATTCTATAGTAGAAAATTCTAGGGATCTAAAGTTAGGTATTACACCCATAATAAGGAATTGCTGGCTATAGTTAACTGCTTTAAATAGTAGTAACACTACCTTAAGCCATACCACTTATATACTCTTAGATTATTATAATCTATACTACTTTATAACTATAAAGGAGCTTATACTATGGTGGTGTAGATTGGACGTCGCCTACTATCTTGGCATTTTCCTATATTTATAAAGCCTTCGGCTTTCCTCTTTCTTAATTATCATGACCCTACCAGTTCACGGAATACATTCTTTTCTTTCCTTCTTACTGACTGCTTTCTACTGATTTATACTAATTAATTACAACCGACCGACCAACCGACCAACCGACAAACAAACAGATAGACAGCACCTTGACTTTCCTATCTGAGAGACACCGTACCCTTCCATAATACCTTAATAGGCCAGATAAGTAGAGGAGCTTATATAATTTAACTTTAAGATTAAATATAAGCTAGGGGAAAACAACCCTGCTAACAAACTATCACGACGGCTAGACTATGCCAAAGGCTTCAAAATAGGAAAAGGAAAGCAGATAATAAATATCTTACTCCCTACATTACAGAACAAGCTCTAGGTATAGGATACTCAAGCACCTATAGCTCTAGGCACTAAGTCTTAGGCGGTGCAAACCCTATTAGCTTCTACTAACATTCTGGCTAATACCTAGTCCGTTACCAATAAGGGACCAAATATACCTAGATAGGATGTCCCTAATACACTCTTAGAACCTAGTAATATATTACCTCTAATTACTAAGCCATCCCCTTAAACTAAAAGCAGAGCTATAGAGCAATTAGAACCCAGAGCCCTATAAAGACTAAAGGACTTTAACCTTATAGCGGCCTTTCTAATATATACGCACCAGAGAGTTATAAGATCTATAGTACTATCTAGTTATATACTTAGAGCAGTATAAGACAAAACAGCTTTTACCCAGGAACTATCTAAAAGGTTAATAGATCTTATCTATAAGGTGTAATAGAGGGACGCCTCCTATACCATCTTTAATACAGAAGTAGACTAGAAATATAACAGAAAGGAAGCTAATAGGCGCTACTATTAGGAAATAGGCCTAATAGGCCTATTACATAAATATAGCAAGGTTTAGGTGCTATAAGAAGCAAATCTACAACAGAAGATTCTTATAAAGAATTATAATAATCCTCTAGGCGGCCACTATAGTTAAGCTAAAACAGTAGAATTACTTTAACGTAAATACTATTAGCTAAAGCTTAATCAGGAAGCAAAGGAATATATTAGCCATTATAAGAAGTGTTAAGTATACAAAATCTAAAGGTATAAGCTATAGGGTTTACTTAAATTGGTTCCTCCTGCTAGCAAACCATAGCAATATTATGCTATAGATTTTATTACAGATCTTTTACTATTAAAAGATAAGCAAGGACAAACATATAATTCAGTCCTCATACTTATTAATAGGTTTTTAAAGTATATCCAATACCTTCCCATTAATAAGACAATTAACACATAAGTACTTATAAACCTAATTAAGGAGAAATGCTTTCTTAAAGTAGATTAACCATACTCCATTATTACTAATAGGGGCTGCGTCTTTACAAGCCAATACTAGTTAGATCTATGCTTTTATTTAAAGATAGACCACCATTATAGTACGGCTTTCCATCTATAGACAGATAGGTAAACAAAGCGCCAGAACTAGGAACTAGAGTCTTACCTATAAATATATTTAAACTACTAGCAAGACAATTAGTATAAGCTACTTCTGTATATAGAGTACGCTTACAATTTAAAGTAACACGCATTATATAAGTATACACCAATTTAGATTGCCTATAGCGTTTAACTATTTAGGTTTAATGGAGTACCTAGCAATTACTAGCTAAGACCGCATAATTAATTATAGGCTCCTACTAGAAAGTTTAAGGACCATCTACTAAAAAGTATAAGGATACCTCTAGAAATAGAAGGAGAAATAGAAGTATATAAAGTAGAGCCTATAAGATACCTAAAAGCAGTAGAGACTCTAGTATAACTATAAACACCAAGACAAGCATTTTAGAGTAGGCAATGAGGTTCTATTACGTTTAACAAATATTAAGACCTATTAACTATTAAAGAAGCTTAATATAAGATACCTAGGTCCCTTTTAAGTCAAGAAACAAATTAGCAAGCTAGCCTACTATCTCCAGTTACTCCTATTTATAGCCTATATATATTTAGTGTTTTATATAAACCTACTAGAGCTATAGCATAGACCACCATTAGAAAAGAACTTTTATCTAGGCCTAATTAAACACCCTAAAATAGTAGGCAAGCGGTATAAGGTTAAAGCTATACTATACCATAAGTCTATTAAGAATAAGCTTTAATATAAAGTCAAATAGCTAGGCTAGCCCGCTAAGGACTCTACATAGGAACTAGAGGATTACCTTAATTATTGCAAAGATATTCTAAAAGAATATTAGGACCAAGGTCCACAATTTATAAGGCGCAAAAAGCGCTCTAACACTATAGCATCATCGCAGCCTATAAAAAAGACTCGCACAAAGAGCAAGAAATGGGTTAAATTAAATGTAGAACAGACAGGCTCTAGAAACTATAAGGATTAATTAGGGCTATGGCCTAAAGCAGGACAGGTCCTCAGCCTTTTTATATATATAGTATAGAATTAATAGGGTATTTTACTAGAATTGCATTCCTATTTATTAGTCTATATTAGGAACAGCGTTCCTATACCTTCCTAAATACCTTATAAGGCCTTCCCAATTGCTACTATATACAAAAATTAATCCCAAATATCTAAATTAAAAGCCACTATACCTTATCCCTAGGTGCAGGATCAGTATCTATTAGCCTACTAAGTAATAGCTAATAGGAATAAGATCTAGATCTAGATCCCTTAGTAGGAATATAGGTAGGTATAAAAACAGGGGTAGGCTAATAAGGTATAAATAAAGTAGAGATCCTTAAACACTTAACACTAATATTAGGCCTAAACCAGTACCAATAAAGTTCTTAAGGCGTAAGCTTATAGTTAATAAAGATACGCTTAAGCCTAAAATAAATAGAGATATTAGCTAGCTAGTAAAGACCAGAACCACTAAGACCTTACTACAGCAATTGTTAGTTACCTATCTACTAGGTACCCAAAGGGTAACCTACCTAATACTATATTATATTATGCTCTTTTAAAACCTAATACGTATACGTAAACTCCTTTTTATAATAGACAACAACCTTCTTCTTATCATCCCCATCCTTTACCCTATCCTTAATATACTAACCTTACTCCCTTATTAGGCGTTACTAGCTAGCTTGCTAGGAATTATAGGCAGTATAGATAGCTATAGCATAGTCTTAAATTTAACCTAGCCGTTTAGTATTAGCGCTAGAATAAGAGAGAGCCCAGGCAATATAGTAGTTAAGGACATTAAAGGATTATCACTACTTAGGCCTAGGCTATATTAAAGCCTAAAGTTAGCAATGGAACCTATTAAAGATAGGAAAGCTTACCTTAACATAACTACCGCTCTTAATACGCATATATTAATTACAAGGATTAAAGGTATTAGACCTTATATAGTAGGTCTTATTATAAGCATCTAAAAAAAATTTATTAGATTTCTAGTCTTTTAAAGATATATATATAAAGTTATTTAGGCAGGACTAGTACTAGTTACGGGTTAGCGGAGGTTAGGGTTCTATATACAGCGGCAGGGCTAAAATACGCTGCGGAATTGGCTTAGAAGAGTAGTTAGTAGGAGAATAAAGAGGCATATTAAATTAATAATAGAAAAAAAGAAAATCTTAATAATATATTAAAGATACATCCAAATTTAGATAAAGGTTAATAATAGGAAGTAAGGTATTAAGGAAAAGGAGTAGCTTAATGGGCAAGGTATCTCTATACTTTACCTTCCAATACCCTTCTAGTAAATAGCCGCAACCTTACCAATATAACTCTGTTACAATAGCGCAATTCAGAAGGAAGGAAACACGCGTATATACCATTTAGCCATTACTTCCTTATAAGAAAAACTAATTACACAGCCAGAGAAGGCAATTAAGACGTTAATTATAGACGTATATAGATTAAACTATACCTAAATAATTAATATTATAAACATTCTTAACAACCGTATAATAGCTAGAGGCGCTATTATAAAGTATCCCTCCTATTTACTAGGTAGTAGAGCTACACTAAATATATAGCATAGGACCAACAAGAAAGGATTATAGATTAATACCTTAAAAGTTAAAGACAATGGCAAGCCAAGGCTCTATATATTAAATCCTACACTAAAAGGTTCTACAGAACTATACTAGAACACCAAATTGCCTATAATATTTATAATTAATTACAGACTAGTATAAAGGCTTAGAAATAAAGTTATATAAAAATCTTTATATTAGCCTAGGTAGTTACCAGTATACTTCTAGTAGGCCTTTAATAGGTCTCCTATCAATCCTCACAACTTTTCTCCAGTTATATTTTTTCCTTATTAAGGTTTTTTAGGAGTTTAAAGTAGGGGTTAGATAGATAGATAATGTAATAGCTCGCACAAATGCCTCTGAACCAAAGCTTGTGGATTGCTATCTAGTAAAGATACTAAGCTAAGGAGAAGAAAAGAAGGGGGTCGCAAGGACCATAGTAAATATATATAAAGGGGCAGCCGCCAAGGCGCTAGCAGTAAGCGAGCTAATCGTAGGTTGGCAGAATATGGCAGCAGTATGGCAGAATTTGGCAGGTCGCGCTCTAGCACCGTTATATCACCCCCCCCTCCTAAAAAAGCCTGCCCTTAGGCGTTATCCGAGCTCCCTATTATTATCCAAATTGTTATAATTATCTAACCCTTCTTCCTAGCATTTAATCCAGTTGTCTAATTTATATAGTGGTCCAGGGAGGTTAGGGTGGGCTAGGTAGAAGTCCCATAACTTATAGGGGGAGTACTTAAAATTAGATACGGGGTACTACTCTAGGTCATTGTTATAGCCTACCCAGCTTGCACAGTATTTTAAGATATTACAGACCTTTTTTACTGCTAGGATTTCTTTAACTTCCTATTCTTCGTCCTTAGCAATCTGGATTAGCAGTGGGGGGTTGTTATACTATCCAGGTAGTGGATTATCCGTAGCCTTTTATAGCCGGTCCGGAAAGAAGATGGGGTAGATTCTTATTAACTCTGGTAGCTTAACCTTAAAAGAGTGTCCTACCTTTTAAAGAGTCTTATATAGGCCAGCCATTTAGTGGTCTAATTTACGGCTTAGCCTCTAGGTTTTCCAGTTCTTTGTTAACACCTATACCTTATCTCCTACTTGGAAGTCTTCCTCGCGATAATGTCGGTTTATATTAGACTCCTTTTTTTCTTATGCCTTTCTTATAATTGTTTAAGCAGTCTTCTAGGCTCTATATATTCTCTCAGCAAATGCCCAGGCCTCTTTATAGCTAAGGCGTTTGCGGGCCGTAGCGGGTTTAGTAGGCCTATCCCAATTAAAGGACGTTCGTGGTGTATACCCGTAGAGTAGTTCGAATGGGGACATCCCTATACTATTATAGGTGAGTGTAAGCTGCGTATAGTCTATTATAGGCAGTAATTCCAACCAGTTGTCCTAATAGTAGTCTATAAAGGGCCGTAGTTGCTAGTTGAGGTACTAGTTTATAATCTTAGTTTGGCTATTAGTCTAAGGGTAAAATATAGTAGAGAGCTTAATCTTAATCCTAAGGATATAGCAGAGTTTATTCCAGAAATCTAATATAAACTAGGGGCCACGGTTAGAGACAATTAATTTAGGGGCGCTATAGAATCGATAGATATTGTTAACGTAAAGGCGGGCTATATCCTTTATAGTCGTGGTCTTAAAACAAGGGAGGGAGACGGATTGCTTATATAGTCAGTTAACCACTACAAAGGCTATATTGTGGCCGTAGGCGTCCTTTGGAAATGACTTAAAGTCTATAATAATATATTACTAAAGGTGTTCTAGAACTAGCAGCGGTTATAGCTACCTAGGAGTTTAATCCCTAGGGGCATTTGCGCGTTTATAGGCGTAGCAGTTTCTAACAAATCAATCTATATTAGATAGAAGTCCTCACCAGTAGTAATAGGGCGCTAGTAGTTAGTGGGTCTTATTACAACCAGGGTATACCATAGAGACTTAATAGTGGGCTTCGCGGATTAACTCTGTCCGTAGGTTATTAACATCTGGAACTATAAGCCGTTCTTAGTATAGAAGCAGTCCTTTTTCCATTTCCAAATTAGGGTCCTTCTTTGCGGCTTAGTTACGGAGGGCTTTTAGGGAATTAGCCGTGTGGTTTGTAGTTAGAATGCGGTTAACTAGCCCTATTAGTTTATCTAAGACTACTCCCTTTAAGGGTGCTAGCTTATTCCGTTTAGAGTCTAGTTCTTTAAGAATTTACAGGTTAAGCTATTTAGGATAGAGAAGGGCGCGCGTCTGGTATTAGGTCTTTAGCTTATCCTAGGGTCCTACGTCTTATTCCCTTTAGGTTAGTATATTAGCTTTAATATTTTGCTTGCCAGAATAATATATAATCATAAAAAAGAATTCGGAGAGTATTTTGGCCTAGTAGGCTTATTGTCCAGTAAGCTGCTTTATAGTTATAAAGTACTCTAGGGCTTTATAATCCGTATATATCTTAATCCAGGAGTTTGTGCCTTTAAGCTCTACGCGCCATTGGGACAACAATTAGATAATAGCTAGCATTTCTTTATTATATACCTTATAGTTATACTTAGCTGGGTCCATTATTTTTAAGAAGAAGGTAATAGGGTACCATTTACCGTCTAAATATAACTGTAATAGGATTCCCGCTATAACTCTATTAGAAGCGTCCGTCTCTAGCATTAATTTAAGGTCCGGGTTATAGTAATAAAGGATTAAAGAAGAGATAAGCCAATCTTTTAACTCTCCGAAGGCTTCTATATAGTTATTACTAAAGACAAAAGGCGTGTCTTTCCGGGTAAGTTATATAAGAGGCGTTGCCATAACTCTATAGTCATAGATAAATTAGCGGTAGAAATTATAAAAACCCAAGAAGGACTAGATCCCCTTTATAGTATAAGGGGGCTACCAGTTGCGGATTGCGTTAACCTTTTTAGGGTCAACTTTAATCCTTTCTATACTTACTATAAACCTAAGGTACTTTATGCGTTTTACCCTAAATTTATATTTCTTGATATTAACTTACAAGCCCGCGTTTTATAATCTTACTAGGACCTTCTTAATATAAACTTAGTACTTAAGTTTATTATCTAAGTATATAAGGATGTTGTCTAGGTATACCATATAGAATTTATTAAGGTAATCAAAAAGAACGTCATTTATATACCTTTAGTACGTAGCCAGTCCGTTTATTAGTCCAAAAGGAAGAACTTTATATTTATAGGACCTGTAATGGGTATAGAATATTGTTAAATCTTTAGATATAGGGTCTATCCTAATTTGGTAAAAAGCTTGGCGGATATTAAGTTTAGTAAAGATCTTTACCCAGCTTAGACGTGTGAGGGTTTCGTTAATTAAAGGAATAGAATACCAATTCTTTTAAGTAATAGCATTTAGCTTCTAATAGTTGATATAAAAACAAAGGCCTCTACTAGGCTTTTTTATAAATAGAATAGGGAAAGCAAAAGGGGCTTAACTTAGCTTAATAAACCCTTTATTAAGGTTATTAATTAAGTACTACTTTATTGCTTTTAGCTTATCTATTAATTATTAGTAGAGGGGGCTATAGCCTAGCAAGTTATTAGCTTCTAATTAAATTTTATAATTATACGTCTGGTAAGGGGGTAACTTGTCTAAAGCCACCCTTAAGAATACATCCTTGTACTTGGCATAGATAGTAGAAAAAAGATATTTAACCAGTTCCTTATTAGTTTCCTTAATTAGCTTTTCTTCCCTCTTGTTAATAATCTAGTTAATCTTATATAGGCTTATTGTAAAGACCTTATTATCCTTCCGGTATATATTAAAGTAGAATACTATAGCGCTAATTACGGCGATGTTAACTATAGGGGGGTTATATAACACTAGGGGCGTGCGTGACCTTAGGGCCCTCTAGGGTATTAACGTTATTGTTACTCCTTTTAACTCCTATCGCATCTTTTAGAGGTTATCCCTTATATCTTATTAGTACATTCTTTTCCACACTAGTTAGATCTGCGCGATTTAGATATTATCTATATTACTATCTGTCCCGCTTCTGTATATAGAGTCCTCCTCGAACATAGTGCTTTAGGAGAGTATCTTTATTAGTATAGAGTTCTTTCCAGCTTCGCGGCGGGCGTCTTCTTAGGCAAAGGCTAGGTCATGGGCCCGGATATCCTACTAGTATATAGGGTTAGACTTTACGGCTAGTATCTTATAGTTAGTTCGGATTTCTCTAATAAAGAAGGGTAATTTTAGCCTATCCTCCGGCTAGACAAACTGTCTTTGTTATATATTTAGCCAAATATTAAAGTAGGATATCTATTTTTGGCTAAGGATTATATCGTGGGACCCTAGGTCTAAAATGCAGAAGGGGATACCGTATTAATATTGTCTATTAAGGGAGATATATAACTTTAGGATATAGGTAACCGGCTTACCGGCTTAGCCATTATAGCCTTTTACTTAGACAGGCTTCTCTAGTAGGGTGGCTTTTATATTTAAAAACTTAGCAACGTTAATTATATAAGCAGTATTTATAAAGGTAAAGCCATTTGCTCTAGTGTTAATAAGGGCAGTTAAGTTAACTCTATATCTATTTTAAGATACTATACATGGAACTGTAAAGTGTTTTCTACCTATTAACTAACTTAGATTAATCTCTTTAAGATTAATAGAATACCCTAGGGGGGAGTCTTTCCCTAGGGTTCTTCTTTTCCCAACTTATTAGATATTTCTCCTTCCTCTATCTCCTTAATATCCTTTAGTTCTAGGCAAGATAAGGCAAAGTAACCCTCCTTATCGCAGTTGTAGCATATAGCCAAGGTAGGGTTAATTGGGGTATTGCAACAGGGACCAGCTAAGGGCGTAGTATATAGCTGGTCAGGCAAGGCTCACCAGTATATAGTTATAACCGCTTTTAGTATAAGAGTAGTCGTGGCTTGTCTTCCTATTCTAGCTCCTATAGGTGTGGCTAACGAGTTCCAATCGCTATATAGTTCTACCAATTAGGGTGGGCGTTAATCCGCTTTAGTTCTAAGTCTAACAATAGGTAATAAGCTGCGAGTCTTTTATAGGTTAGTAGGTTATTTAAGGTTACAGCAATCTTTTCTTATAGCCGGATTATTAGCTTATTATATAGATCTAAACAGTAGTTCTTAAGGGGAACCTAGCCTTTTCCCATAAGGTATAGAAATTAAGTCTAGAACTTAGCGAAGGGTTAGTTTAGTTTCATTATTAGGCAATTATAGTTATACTAGGCATCCCATACTTTATTTAGGTTAACGTAGATAGCAGCTAGGTACCGTATTATCTTATTAATAGATGTAAATTAGATAGGGGAATCGTCCTCAAACTTGGCTTAAAGGTGCCGTTAGGCGTCCCCTATAGTTTAACTAAAAAGGTAAAGCATTTTAGCTTCTTTAGAAAGGAAATAGTTATAGTTAACACGGAGCTTTCCTTATACTTAAATCCTCTAATTTTTAAAGGTAGGGTCTATCCCGTTAGACAGTAGTTAGGGGTTAGGGAGCTTAACGGACTTTAATTGCTTTATTATTATATCCGTACTCCCTAGTATGTCACATTGAGTTAAGTTAATAGGATAACTAGGACTTCTAGAAGGGGGGGCTAAGCTACTTTATAGGGCCGTAAGGCTGTCTAGGATCTCTTATAGGGTCTTCTATATACTTTAAGCTTAGAGACGGTCGGCTTCTTAATTAGCCGTTAGGGCATAAATCTGTTTATATACGTCTATAATATTATCATTATCTTCAATTTCTAATCCTAATTGAATCTCGTATTCTTCTTAGGTTAGGGCAGCTCTTTTAAATAAGCTCGCTTTAGGTGCCATTATTAGCTACCTAGGGTTTGTTAGTATTATACGCTTTAGTTTTAATTCTAGGGGTATAGGTCCAGTCCTATCTAGCTTATAAAGTGGGATATTATTAAGGCCTTCCCAGGCAGTGTAGAGTTGTTTTAGTATCTAAGTATAGCGCGTTAACGCGTTATTGCAGACAAATATTCTTTGGGGCGGGATATTATTAAGGCCTTCCCAGGTAATGTAGGGAGAGCTTAGTATAATATAACAGCTTGTATAAATGCCTCTAAACCAAAGCTTATAGATTGCTATCTAGTAAACATACTAAGCTAAGGAGAAGAAAAGAAGGGGGTTATAAGGACCATAGTAAACATATATAAAGGGGCAGCCGCCAAGGCGCTAGCAGTAAGCGAGCCAATCGTAGGTTGGCAGAATATGGCAGCAGCATGGCAGAATTTGGCAGGTCGCGCTCTAGCACCGTCACA